>JAESFG010000197.1_pt1 | contig 173657 bp, 151 predicted proteins | sample 9269371 | NCBI WGS metagenome assembly JAESFG01 (sample SAMN14506227, study PRJNA617093) | algae metagenome | isolation source: Aetokthonos hydrillicola CCALA 1050 (B3-Florida) and co-occurring... | place: USA: South Carolina | collected 2013-01-01 | reverse complement strand
GGGGTGGAGCAGCCCGGTAGCTCGTCAGGCTCATAACCTGAAGGCCGCAGGTTCAAATCCTGCCCCCGCAACCAAACATAATAAACACAATGATGTGCCCCCGCCGAAGGGGCTTCTTGCGTTGCAATAACAGCGCTAAAGAGCAACCGGTGTTCTGACCCAACATTGCCGGCTGTCGCCTGATCTGTGATCGACGTCTCATGGATGAGCGGCAAGGAGTTCCTCCATGGATTCTACACTGGAGGTTCTCACGCGTAACCGCATTGAACGGTGTTTCAACAAGTTGAAGTATTTCCCGCGACTGGCTACGCGATATGACAAAAGCCAAAACAACTATCTTGGCTTCGTCCAGATCGCTGCGACCCACCTATGGCTGAAGGGATTTGTCAACTGGACCTAGCACAATCGGGTCATGAGGAGCTGCGCGGCCCGTAATCTCATCTGTAGGAATCTGGTCCCCTATGAGACTCGATGACGTGCCCACAGCAATCCATCTCGTACCACCGCTGAACGTACCTCTTCTTGTTGTTCACGATCACGGGATAGAACAGGTCAAAATTATAAGTCGCGCCTCCGAACAACTCGACGAGAAAAATTCCGTGCGCACGGGAATGGCTACAGCAGTTTGGGTAATACTTCTTCAAATCACTGTACGTTTGAACCCAAGACGGCAGATGCTTCTCTTTTAGCTCGAAATCGATGCTCATCTGCACCGCGTCTTTTCCCATGCCGTAAGTCGAGAGAAACCTGAATTTGGTCCAGCAAAATCCCATGAGGTTCATCACCGCGACCAACGCAATAAACGCAGCGAAATAGCGAAACACTGAATCGGTCCAATCGGTCGCTGGAATCCCTTAGATATTCCTGTCCAATAGCACCGAAGTACGATTGAATCTTAAACAACATCACCGCAGGTTGCCTAAAAGGCTGGGTATCAACGACGCGACCTTCGGCCCCGGCATGACCGATATAGGCGCAACTTTGCCTGCAAAAAGACTGCGCTTCCTCACTTTAAATGCAACATTTACTGGCAAGGTGCTATCGGCACACCGCGTACGCTGATCAGCGGATCATCACTCATTGCGGCGACTGTCTCAAGGGTCATGTATCGAGAACGCCGGGCGGCCCACTCGTCGTTGTTTTCGAGGACGATCGCGCCGACGAGCCTTTCGATGGCATCGATTTTTTGGAGAGATTGCCCTTGCATCAGGTTGGTCTTCAACAACTCGACCCTAGCGGCAAAACACCGGTGTCCACCTGCTAGCTAACCACACCCCGGGACATCATCGCTTTAAGCGCCGTCGAGGGCAACGATCTCGGCAATGGCCCGTCGCGCCATCACTCTCACGAGGTTCTCCCGGTATGCCCGGGAGCCATAACGGTCCTCGAAAAACGAAAGCGCGGACAAATCGATGGTGTCGACGACCGAAGCCTCGAACTCGGCTTCCAGCCTTTCCTCGAGTTCCGGCAGCCGGAATACGCCCTCGGAGCCTGCCCCGGTCACTCCAACCCGCACGTACGAAGCCCTGCGACATACGAATACGCCCGCCAAGGCATATCCTGACGCCGGATGGGGGAACTTGGCATAGGCCGCTCGCTCGGGCGCGTCGAACTCGATCGAGGTTATGAGTTCGTGCTCCTTGAGTGCCGTTTCGAAGATTCCGCGGAAGAAATCCGCAGCCCTGATCTCACGCATGTCCGTATGAATAGTCGCATCCAATGCCAGGACCGCGGCAGGATAGTCGGCTGCCGGATCGTTGTTGGCAAGGGAACCGCCGAGGGTTCCTCGGTTGCGGACATGGCGGTCGCCGATCTTCCCGGCAAGTTGGCCGAAGGCCGGGCATAGTTCCCGAATACGTCTGTTGTTTGCGATGGCTGCATGCGTCGCGCCAGCGCCGAGGATAACCCTGCGATCCTCGTTCGAGATTTCCCCAAAGCCGGGAAGTGACGTCAGATCGATCAGGTCGCTCGGCGAGATCAGGCCGAGCTTCATCGACGGCAGCAATGTCATCCCGCCTGCAAGGAATTTGGGATCGCTCGACGATGCCATCATTTCGCTGACCAGATCAATTGCCGACGGTCTGTGGAGGGCGAAGGGATTCATGGGGGGCTCCTATGCCACGTTCGAAACGCTGCTCATGGCGTATTTCTCGGCTGCGTCGAGAATTGCGGACACGATGTTCTGGTACCCCGTGCAACGGCAAAGATTGCCTTTGAGCTCCTGCCTGACAGTCGCCTCGTCGATATCACCTTGTGCTTTCTCGATGATGTCGATCGCCGTGATGACCAAGCCGGGCGTACAGAAGCCGCACTGGAGGGCATGATGGCGATGAAACGCCTCTTGCACAGGATGGAGCCTCTCTCCGTCCGCCACGCCCTCGATAGTGGTGATCGAACACCCGCCGGCCTGCGCAGCGAGGTATGTGCATGATTTCACGGTGTTGCCGTCGACATTGACCACGCAGGCTCCGCATTGGGTTGTGTCGCAGCCCACATGCGTTCCGGTGAGCCCGAGGTCCTCGCGGAGGAAGGTCACCAGCAGGCGGTTGTCATCGACGGTCTTCGCCACTGTCTTCCCGTTGACGACGGCTTCAATTCTGGCCATTTCGATCCTCCCTGGGGATATGTTCAGGCGCTTCGGGCGATCTCGGCGATGCGTTCGAAGAACTGACCCGAGAGCTTCTTGGATGTGGATTCGATCAGCCTGCTCCCGAGCTGGGCCAGCTTGCCGCCGATGGCCGCGTCGACCGCGTAATGGATGGTGGTGCCGCCGTTCGTCTCTTCGAGCCGGACGTTCGCTCCGCCTTTGGCGAACCCCGCGATGCCCCCGCTTCCTTCTCCGGATATCCGATAACTCTCCGGGGCCTGGACATCCTGCAGCATGACCCTGCCGTTGAACTTTGCCTTAACCGGACCGATCGCGATGGCCACGGTTGCAGCATAGCCGTCTTCGACTGCCTCGAGCGATTGGCATCCGGGGATGGCTAGGCGCAGAACTTCCGGATCGTTGATGAGTGCCCAGACCGCCGTGCGCGGCTTTTTGACAAAGAAATTGCCTTCCAGGTTCATGTTCTTTTCCTACTCATTAGGTTTGAGGACGGGCCGCGTGGAGCGCATCCCACAGCTTCCCCGCTGTCACGGGTATGTCGATGTCAAGCACGCCCGCCGGGCGGACTGCGTCCAAGACCGCGTTGACGATCGCAGCGGGGGTTCCGATCGTGCCGGATTCGCCGATGCCCTTCACTCCCAGCGGATTGCTCTGGCTGGGTATTTCGACGAGTTTCGATCTGATCGTCGGCATATGCTCGGCGCGAGGAAGACAATAGTCCATGAACGAGCCGGTGATGAGCTGACCCTCGTCGTCGTAGACGACTTCCTCGCAGAGCGCTTGCCCCAGGCCCTGGGCGCAACCCCCGTGGATCTGGCCCTCGCAGATCATCGGATTGAGAGCCTTGCCGACGTCGTCCACCGAAAAGAACCGATCGATGGTCACGACACCCGTGTCCGGGTCGACCTCCAGTTCTACGACTTGGCTGCCGTTCGGGAAGTTCGGTTGCGCGCCGGGCTTTCCGGCAGACGTGCCTTCGCCATACAAGCCGAGCGAAAACCGCATGACCGGACCAGCCGGGAGATAGAAGAACTTCGCGACGTTCTGGATGGGCATGCTTTCGTTGGAATTCCGAACCTTGAAAAGTCCGTCTTCGAAATAGACGTCCGCCTCCTCGGCCTTGAGCAGCAATGCCGCCATTTTCGACGCCTTGACGATGACATCGTCGACGGCTCTCTTGAGCGCGGTGCCGCCGAGCATGGAACTGCGCGCCGCGAACGTCCCGCGTCCGATGAGGACCTTGTCGGTGTCTCCCTGGACGAAGCGGATGTCTTTCTGGTCCATGGAGAGCCAATCCGCGACCATCTGGGTGAACACAGTCGCGTGCCCTTGGCCGTGGGAATGCGTGCCAGCGATGATGGTGAGAGTGCCGGACGGATCGAAACGCACCTCCATCCGCTCGTTCATGACGCCGGCGATCTCAATATAGGACGTGAGGGAACGCCCCCTGAGCCGACCTCTTCTTTCGCTTTCCGCCTTCCGCGTCGCGTAGCCGGACCAGTCCGCGAGTTCGGCGCATTCGTCTGCGAGCCGTTCGAATTCGCCGCAGTCGTAGGTCAACCCCGCGGGGTTGGAATAGGGCATCTGGTCAGGCTTGACATAGTTGCGGCGGCGGAACTCACGAGGATCGATCCCGAGCTCGTATGCGGCCTCGTCCATCAGGCGTTCGATCGCGTAGGCCGCTTCCGGCCGGCCAGCGCCGCGATAAACCGACATTGGACAGATGTTGGTGAACACTGCCTGCGTCTGCAAATCGACCGTCGGCACGTCATACGTGCCTGGTATGAGTTGCATCGAGAAGAAGAGTGGCGGCGTCGCCGTTCCCCAGAAATAGGCCCCGAGATTGTGGAATGCTCTGGCTCGGATGCCTAGAATCTTGCCGTCTTCACCAAGAGCCAAATCGGCATAGACGACCTGCCCGCGCCCCTGGGTGTCGGTCTGCATCGACTCCGAGCGGGTCGCTATCCACTTCACCGGACGTCGCACCCTGCGTGAGGCCCACAGGACGATGGCGTCTTCCGGATGGATGTGCGCCTTGAGGCCGAAACCGCCTCCGACATCGGGTGAGATGACACGCAGCTTGGACTCCGGGATTTTCAACACCACCGAAGCAAGAACGCGCCGGAACCCGTGGGGGTCCTGAGAGCTGGTGTGGAGCGTGAATGTGTCGGTCCCGGCGTCGTAGTCTCCCAAACATCCCCTCGGCTCCAGCGACGCCGGCGTGACGCGGCCGCTCGCCAACCGTCGGGACACAACGAGACTTGCCTGCTCGAATGCTGCCGCAGTCTTTTCCGCATCACCGAATTTCAGATGCACGGAGAGGTTGCCTGTTCCGTTTTCCGGCCATATGACAGGGGCTCCCTCAGCCAATGCGGCTTCAGCGTCGACGACCGCAGCGAGCGGAGCGTAATCCACTCGCACCTGTTCGGCCGCGGCTCTGGCCTCATCCACCGTCTCGGCAATGACCACCGCAACCCGCTCGCCGACGCAGCGGACGCGGTCGGCCACCAGTATGGGACGTAGTGTTGCGAAGCCTTTGGGCCCGCCCCAGACTTCGGGCATGAAGAATGGAGGGACCGACCCCAATCCATCCGCGGCAACATCCGCGCCGGTTAGCACCGCGAGCACCCCCGGCATCTCCGACGCCGTCGAGATGTCTATCGACAGGATGTCCGCATGCGCGTGGGGAGACAGCACCAACGCCGCATGACACTGCCTGGGCAGAAAAAAGTCATCGACGTACTTCCCTTCGCCAGTCAGAAAGCGGCGATCCTCGATCCGCAAGGCGGGCTTTCCTATCGTCATTGTGCTCCTCCATCCTCCCAGAGCGATCAGTTGCTGGCCAATACGGCGGCGAGCAGTCCGTTGACATGCGGCGCGGCCTCGAAGAGCGGGATATGGGCCGCTCCAGGGATTGTCGTTATCGGGACACCTCCCAGGGCGGCTGCAAGTGCTTCCGAAGCAGCGCGGGGTGTTGCCTCGTCGAATTCGCCCAGGGCGACTGTCACGGGCATTCGCAGGACAGTGGCATGCGCCCTGCAATCAGCATCGGCAAGGGCTTCGCATGCAGCGGCATAGCCCTCGTCCGGGGTCCGCGAGAGCATTGTCGCAAGCGCACGCCCCCCAACGGATTGCCGAAAGCCTGGAGTCGTCCATCTCGACAGAACCGCCTCCGCGATGGATGACAGACCATCCTCGCGGCATTTCCTGGCGCGCTCGCGCCACATCGGCGGATTGAGGCTGACGAGATTTGAATCCAGGAGCGCGAGGGTCTCAACCCGCTCCGGCCGCCCGGCCGCGAACGCCTGGGCCACAAGGCCTCCGATCGAGATACCGCAGACATGATAGCTACCGAGGTTCAAAGCCGCGACGATAGCGTGGACATCGTCGGCCAGGGATTGAATGGAGACCGCGGACCGCGACACCTCGCTCAGCCCATGCCCTCTCAGGTCGGGACAAATGATGAAGTGGTCCGAGGACAGGGCGTGGACCTGCTTCTCCCAAACGCTCGCGCAAGTCCCCAGCGAATGGATCAGTATCAGAGCGGGTTTGGCCGGATCGCCATGGGTCTCGGCGTGAAGGACGTGGTCCTCAAATTCCACGAACATTCTCAGAATTCCTGGTTGAGTTGGACGAGCGCCTTTTCGACGACGGCAGTCTGTGCTTCCGGAGCGGCTTGCTCCCGTTCCAGCCGGCTGATTTCCAGTGAGGAATCCACCACCAGTTTGCAGCGCCCGTATCGGCGCGACATGAATGCACGAAGGGCGGTTGCGACATCGGGAGCTTTCGAAACCTCCTGTGCCAAAACCAGGCCGTCTTCGATCCCCATGCCAGCACCGGAGGCGAGTTGCGGCGTGGTGGCGTGCGCCGCGTCGCCGATCAACACGACATCGCCGTTGCTCCAGTTCCCGTCGACAAAGACTGTTTCGAGCGGCCGGCAAATGATGTTCGACGTGTCCCGCAAGACCTGACGGACCTCGGCCAACACACCCCCGTAGCCCTCCATGAGGTCGTGGAGTATCAGGTGCTGTCCTACCTCGTCGCGACGCAGCGGCTCCGGCTGGGCTTCGAGATAGAACATGTACATCTGGTTCTTCGAAACCGGGTTCAGTCCCACCTTCGCGCGACCACCCAGGAAGAATGTACGCCGTTCGATCGACGGATGCCTTTCGGTCATCAGCCGCCAGCAGAGCTGCCCGGCGTAGCGCGGCGCTGGCGTCTGCGGAAACAGGCGTGCGCGTGTCTCAGAGTAGATCCCGTCGGCACCGACGATCAGATCATATTCGGCGACCTTCCCGTTTCCGAAGCGAACTTGGCTCCTGGCCTTGCCGGATACGACGCTTTCGACTTCGACGCCAAGGAGCGGCGAAACGCCTAACTTCTGAAGCCGGCGTTGCATGATGTGATGGAGCACCGGACGCAGGATACCCCCGGCGCTCGGAATGCCCCCGAGCGCCTCGTTCTTTGTGTCCACTGTGAACAGGTGCTTGCCCTGCGCCGAGCAGATGTCGATGCCGTCGGCCGCATAGCCCTCGTTAAGCACCTCGTCGAGTATGCCCAGCCGTCCCATCGCTCGCAACGTGGGGCCGGTGATCGTGATACCCGCCCCATAGACCTTCCACTGCGGATCGCGTTCGCAAAGATCGACGCCGATCCCTCGGTCGCGCAGTGCGATTGCGGCGGCCATGCCGGCAATACCGCCGCCCACGACGAGGACTTTGATGTTTTTGAGCATTTAGGCCGCCTTGACGTTTTCGCCAACGAAGTGGCCGATACCGATACCCGTGTACCAGTCGTTCACGGCCTTGTAGTAGGCCCGCTCGAACTGGAGGCCGGACACTTCCGCCGCGCCCATCGCCGCCATCCACATCCGGATTTCTTCGGCACCGTTGCCCGCCGTATGGACGAAATCGGTAGCATAGGAGATAACCTGGTCAGGATCGCCCGCCTCGAGCAGCTGGAGCAGGTTCTCGTCGAATTCCCGATTGACCATCCCCATGCGCGGCGTTGCGATATCGTGGCTGATGCCGCCTGTCGCCAGGATCGCGACACGCTCGACGCCTTCGTATTCGCGGATCGCCTTGCCGAGGAACCGTCCGAAATTGTAGCACCGACGCATCGTCGGCATCGGGGGCTGGACGCAATTGAAAAGAACCGGAACGATCGGCAGGTCGGGGTCGAGCCCCGCCAGCTCAAGTGGCGTCAGTGATCCGTGGTCGAGCACCATGTCCATGGAGAACGCCGGATCGAAATCGGCTTGCAACGCGGCTTGCAGGAGATACGAGCCGAAGGCCTGGTCACCTTGGAACACTCGTCGCTTGGCTTTGAGCCAATGCTCGATCGGGCTCTCGTAGCTTTCGCCCGTCCCGATGCAAAGAGCGGGAAAGTTGTCGAGGAAAAAGTTATGTAGGTGGTCGTTCGAAAGAACGATCAGGGCGTCGGGTTTGCCGGACTCGAAGTCACGGCCCATGGCTTCGTACGCCCCGAAGATTTCGTTGCGGAGTTCCACAGGAATCCGGTCTGGGAAGTTGAGCATGACGGGCGTGTGGCTCGCCGTGTAGATTCCGGTTACTTCAGCCATTTGTCGTCTCCTTCTTTCATGAGGCTGCGCAGTGCGGCGAGCGAAACGTCCTCGGGAATTTTCACGCCGATGCAATGCGCCCGCAGGAGGTAGGGGTTGACGCCGGCCTCATAGAGTCCGGCCACATCGTTGCCGCTGATCTTCGCCTTCATCTCGGGCGTGAGCTTGTAGCGGGAGAGGTACTGGTCCTTGTCCTGGTTGTAGGCTGCCAGATCGTCGGGCTTGTGATGCAGTTCGTAGAGGACCTTGTTCAAAAGGTAGGCCTCTGTCGTCGGCATCATCAGTCGCCAGTTGCTCATGGTTTTTCCTTTCGTGTCACTTCAGGCGCTGTTCAATCCAGCGCACGATCGTGGGAACGGTGTCTGGCCCGAACCCCATGTGGCCGCCGGGAAACAAGCGCACGGTCTTGGGGCTGCCATGCTCGAGAAGGAGGTGAATGTCCGCGATGGGGCACTGCTTGTCGTCCTTGCCATTCACGAGAAGAAGTGGTGCGGAGGGACGGTCGAGAATGCCCTGGTCGAGCAGTGACAAGACGCGGAAGCCCTCAGCGTATTCCTCGTCGTTGGACGCGCCGAGCATGCGGCTGCGCGTCTCGACCAGTTCCATGAGGTAGCTGTCCGGATAGCGGGACTGCTCGACCCATTCCCGCTGGAACATGAAGTGGACGCCGCCACCCCAGTTCACGGCACCGCGAAGTGCGTCGGGAATGAGGTGGGCGAGTTTCGTTGCCCAATGGCCGCCAAAAGATCGCCCGATAAGGACCAAGCGGGTGCCGTCGAGGTCCTCGCTCCGTCGGGCCCACTCGATGACTGGAAGAAACTGCTTCTCGCCGTCGGCTTTGGCCTTGATGGGCGACTCCCCAGTCCCGACGTTGTCCATCGCGATGGACGCGATGCCGGCTGCCGCCAGACGTGACGAGAGCTCGGTCATCTCCTCCTTCCAGGCGTCGACACCGCCCCACATAATGACAACAGGCGGCTTGGTGACATTCGTCGGCTTCCTCACATAGAAGCGCACGCGGTTGCCGTGGGTCCCTTCCTGAAACGGAACTGTCACAGGTTCGATCGGTGGCTCGGCCAATCGGCCGAAATTGCCGTACGCCTCGAGCTCCATCTCGTAGCTGGCCAGCTTGTCAGGGTGGTTGGGACACGGGAAACGCCCGAGGAAAAAGAAACCATAGGCCTGATAGTAGGCGGCGCGCGCGGCCTCGAGATCGCCGCGCTCTTCGGCCGACCGACCTTTGGCGAGGAATTCCTTGCCGGACGCGACCCACGACTTTGCCCAGTTCGCACCATCGAGGCCCTCGAGCCGATCGATGGCCCTCATGGTCTCCGCCGGGTCGGTGAGACCAAGGGGATGAACCCGCTTGCCGAGTCGGTCCTTCATCCATTCCTTGGCGTTCTCAAGGCTCCGGGGTCCGCTGGCATTGGTTGTGACGTCCTGCACGTTCATTCCTTGAACTCCGAGTTCACTGCAGTTTGGAAAATACTTCCCTCAGACCGTCGGCGGTCTCCAAGGAAAGGCTCAGCGACGCGAGCGCGTTTGCCACAACGGAGACGGAGGCGGCGTTTGAGGGAGCGATCGCGCCCGTCGGAAGATGAAGATTGTTCTCGAACCCGATCCGCACGTTGCCGCCAAGAAGTGCCGACGCCACGACGCAGGCAGCTTCATTTGGCCCGAAGGCGCATACGCTCCAATGTGGCGGGTCATCGGTTTCCACGAATGGCAGAACGTCCGCCGGAACGGAGGTTTGGTTGGCGCTATAGCGCCCGAGCACATACAGAAGGGGCACCTGATCGCTCACAAGGCCGCGGGACCGCATGTCGCCAAGAGCTTTCTGATCAACCTGGTCATATAGGATAAGCTGCGGCGTAACGCCTTCCCGCGTCATCCAGTCCATAAGTTCCGCGAACGGTCTCTCGTCGCTCTGGTCGCGGACGATCTCCCGCAGCGCGATAGAGGCCGCTTCCGGCCTGACGGCGCGGACGGTCTCGATCATCTCTGATGGAGAATAGATGCCGAGGGATTCAGTGGTGATCTGCACCACGAGGTCTCGGCCGACTTGCCTTCGGATCGCGCTAGTCGCCAGGCGGTAGGCCTCGACGTCGAGCGTATGACGGCCTCGATCGTCCCGAACATGCACGTGGATGAGGCTGGCTCCCGCATCCCGGCACTCGGCGGCGCAGCGCGCCACCTCGTCTGCCGATAGCGGCAGGGCCGGGTGGTCCGCCTTGGTCTTCCGTCCGCCGTTTGGAGCAACGGAAACCATGACCCGGCGCTGCTCCGAGGAGCCAGCCTCATCCCACGACGGCATGTCTTGGGAGGACATCGTCATGACGAAAATCCGCCGTCGACCATGATGGCAGACCCATTCGTGTAGCGACTGCGATCGGAAGCCAGGAAGCAGACTGCTTCGGCCACCTCTTCAGGTTTGGCGTGACGACCCAAGGGAATTTGTTCGTCGAAGAAGGCTCCGGCATCCCGGCCGAGCACGACCGACATGGTCTTCTCAGCTGTACGCATGAACTCGTTGTCGACCGGACCAGGATTTACGGTGTTAACTCGAATGCCTCGATGGCCGAGCTCCTTCGACAGCCCCCTCATCAGTCCGGTGAGAGCGTGTTTGGCCATGACATACGAGCAGTTGCCGGGAACGCCTTTGAGCCCGACTATGCTTGACATGATGACGATGCTGCCGCCGTCGCGCATGTGAGGCACAGCGTACTTGCATGTATAGAAACCGCCGTAGACGTGCGTCTTGATGATCTTGTCGAACATGTCTTCGGGATAGTCCGCGATCGGACTGAGCGGTCCATCGTTGCCCGCATTGCTGAAGAGGACGTCGATCGGCCCGAACGCTTCTACCGCTCGCAGGATAAAGTCGCGAACTTGCGCAGGGTCCGTAATGTCGGCCACGCATGTCGTCATCAACGCTGGATCGAACTCTCGCGCGACCTCGGCGAGCCTGGCGGCGTTGAAGTCAACCAGCACCACCTTCGCGCCTTCGCTTGCGAGCAGTTTCGCGGTGGCGAGGCCGATGCTTCCGGCCGCGCCTGTCACGATGCAGGTTTTGTTTTCCACAAGTCCCATCACAAACTCCTACTGTGCATTTCTTCGGCTATCAGGGGTGTGGGCCGGGCACGGGCGATCCTCAATCTGGTGGAGAGGAGGGCGCAGACGAGTGGCCAGAGACCCTTGGGGGCAACAAGGATGGTGGCAATAGCCACGATTCCCATCGCAGTGAGGTGCCAGCTCCCTGACAGGCCGAAACCCACCATCATCATTTGGCGCAGGCCGTAATAGAGCAGCGTACCGACGACGGGCCCGCCGATCGTACCGATGCCCCCGACGATCACGATGAAGATCATCGTCACCACCCAGTTCACGTCGAAACCGCTCGACACCGTGACGAACATTGCGCCGGTATAGTTTATCGCCCCAGCCAGACCGCAGACAGCCCCGGCAGCAAGCAAAGCGATCAGTCGGTTTCGACGGACATCGACACCGATGCTTACGGCCGCGAGTTCGTTGTCACGGACGCCCATCATCGCCAACCCCGTCGGCGACCGCATCAGGAGGCCGATGCCGAACACTGTAACGATGGCGAGGCCGGCGCTCAGCCAGAACGTGGTCCGGAGAAAGAGGTCGAAGTCGAGGTCGCGCGTCGCTTCAAGCGTCAGCCCTGTGACGTTGCCCAGGTTGGGGGCTATGAATACGAGCATTGCGACCACCTCGGCGATGACCCAGGTGCTGATCGAGAAATACGCGTCGCGCAGCCGAAGCAGGAGCATCGAGCTGAGGGCCGCAAGCGCCATCCCCGCGATTGGCCCTGCGACGAGCGCCGGATAGGGCGAAACACCCAACGCATTGGATGTGTAGATCGCCGCGTAAGCGCCGAGACCCACGAACGCCTGCAGCCCGAGCGAGACGAGGCCCACATATCCGGCCATCAGGTTCCAGGCGCTCGCCATGGCGAGCATCAGGCATGCCTCGCCGACCACCGCGGTGATGCCTTCGTCCGCGAGCAACGGCATCGCCGTTGCCGCGACGACTGCGAGAATCAAGATCGAGATCTCGAAATTTCGTCTGGTCATGCCCGCACTCCAAAGAAGCCGTTCGGACGGACAAGCATGAACGCCAGAAAGAGCAGGTGAGCGTAGAGAAAGCCGGCATTCGGGTTGAGCTTGAGGCCGACAAGCTGGGCTACCCCCAAGGCGATACCGCCGAGCATGGCACCCCAGAACGAGCCCAAGCCGCCAAGCACGACGACCTCGAAAGAAATGAGAAGGCGCTCAACGCCCGAGAATGGCGTAAAGGTCGTGCGCATGGCCAGCAGTACGCCTGCAACTCCGGCCAATGCGAATGAGATGCCCGTGACAAGGCTGTAGACGCGGTCGGGCGTGATGCCCATGACCCTGGCGATCTCTGGATTGTCCGCGGTGGCGCGGACCATGCGCCCGAACTTTGTCTTCTTGAGCGTAAACTCGAGGCCGAGGAAGAGGGCGATGGCGATCAGCAGGGTCGCGACCGGGAGAACGCCAATCTTCATCCCGACGATGTCGAAACTCTGCTGTGCGAAATCGCCCTGCTTGATCATCCGTGGGCTCACCCCGAACCCTTCCGCCATCATGTTGCGCGCGACCACGGAGATGCCGAACGTCAGCAACAAAGGAGCGACCATGTTGTTGAGCTTGAGCGCGCGGTTGATCAGCCCCGCCTGGAGCGCATATCCCAAAGCGAACGAAACGGCTGCCACAGGAAAAATGAGCAGGAGCGGGTGCAGGAGCGGCAACAGCGTCGACGCTCCCAGTCCGATGAACGCCGCCAAGGCGATGAACTCGCCATGGGCGATGTTTACGATGCGAGTGACACCGAACACGAGCGCGAGGCCGACACCGAACAAGCCGTAGAGCCCGCCCAAGAGTGCGCCATTGATGATCGTCGAGACCCAGGTCAATGCGTCGTCTCCCCCAAACCAAAATAGGCGCGCGCCAACTGCTCGTCAGTCAGGTCCGCACTGTTGCCGTGAAGGGTCACTCGCCCTTCGAGCAGGCAATAGAGGCGGCTTGCGAACGATCGAGCTCGACGCACGTCCTGTTCGACAAGGACAATCGAAGTCCCGTAAAGAGAGATCGCCTCGAAGGATCGGTAGATCGCCTCCACCGCCACCGGGGCCAGTCCAAGCGATATTTCATCGCAGAGCAGAACTCTGGGGTTCGACATAAGCGCGCGACCGATTGCCACCAGCCCCTGCTGCCCCCCGGAAAGTGTGTTCGGACTCTGCGAGCGCCGCTCTTCGAGCAAGGGAAACAGCTCGAACACGGACTTGAGATTCCAGTGCCCGGGTCGCCCGGAAAATGCGCCGATCTTGAGATTTTCCGCGACGTCCAGCGATGGAAAGAGTGCGCGCCCCTCCGGCACCAGAGCGATGCCGGAACGAGCGATGTACTCGGCCTTCTGACGCGTGATCTCCCTGCCGTCATAGGTCACACGACCTTCAACTCGGCCGACAAGACCGGCTATGCTGCGAAGCAAAGTGGTCTTGCCTGCGCCGTTCGCCCCGACGACTGCAATGCATTCGCCCGCATCCAACGCCAGCGACAGACCGTGCAGCGCGCGCAGATCGCCGTGGAACGCTTCCAGATTTTCGACCTCAAGCAGCTTCATCGGCGGGTATTCCCATGTAGACTTCGCGGACCAGCGCGCTGTTCATCACATCGTCGGGAGGGCCCTCCATGACCTTTCGCCCGAAATTGAGAACCATGACGCGATCGGCGACGGCCTTGAGCGCGTGCGGAATGTGCTCGATCCAGATGATCGAGCGCATGGCCTTCAGCTCCTGGACCAGCTCGATCAATGACACGGTCTCGGCGTCGGTGAGTCCGCCGGCTATCTCGTCGAGCAGCAGGAGGCGAGCGTTCGAGGCGAGGGCTTTCGCGAGTTCCAGACGCTTTCTGTCGAGCAGGCGGAGCTTGCCCGCATGCATGTCCGCCATTCCGGCGAGCCCGGTCCGCGAGAGGGCTTCGGCCGCAAACTCCCGAGCGCGCGCGCCGCGCAAGCGCGCAGCGGAGTAAGATGCCAGGAGGACGTTCTCGTTCACCGAGAGATTTTCGAAGCATTGCGGTATCTGGAAAGCCCTGACGACGCCCATCGAAGGGCGCCGATGAGGTGGCAACGCGGACAGATCGTTGCCATCGAGCACGATGGAGCCGCTATCCTGCCGGACTACCCCGGTCAGGAGATGGAACAATGTGCTCTTGCCTGCTCCATTCGGTCCGATCACACCCAGGCAGCCGCGATGCGGCAGTTCCAGATCGATGTCATCGGCGACGACAATCGACCCGTAGCGCTTCCTGAGACCGGATATGCGCAGGAGCACATCGCTCGCGGTCATTTTCGTCAGCTCCGAATCTTCGAGAGCGGCACCAGTTCGGCCGTGGGCGTCACGTCGCTCGTGCCAGCGTTGACGATGACAAGTTCGAAGGGGAACTTGCCGTCCTTGGTCTTGCGCCATTGACCCCCGACAAGCTTCTGGATGGCGACATTCTTCACGGGCGAACCCGCGAAATCCAAGGGGCCGACGACCGTGTCGACCTTGAGCGAGGCGATGGAGTCCCGGATCGACTTGTTGTCCTTCGGATCTGCCGCGCCCTTGAGCGCTGCGAAGCCAACCTCCCAAAGCGAGTGGGAAATGCCGAGCGGCTGCGTCCACTGACCGCCTGTGTCCTGTTCGAATTCATCGGCCAGTTCCCGCGCACTCTGCCCGGTCATCGAAGACTTGTACGGAAGAGCAGGATTCCAAAGGACCTCGGTCGACATGCCGTCGCCGAGATCGCCGAGGCCCTCGAGCGCGCTGGGGAAGAGGAACGGACCTGCGACGGTGACTACTTCGGGTTGGAAGCCGTTCTGCGCAGCCTGATTCCAGAAGGTCGCAAAGTGGTTGGGATAGCAGCTGCCCGAGAGAATGCCGACGTCGCCGCTGATCAACTCGGCTATCTGATTGGTGAAGTCATCGTTGTTCAGCTGGAAGAAGCCCGTGTTGACTTCGGTATAGCCGTTCTTCTGCAAGAGAACCGGCAGGCCATGCTGGGGGTCGGCAAACCCGCGGGCCGCCGCCGAGTCCATGTAGATCGTGCCGACTTTCTTGTTGGTCTGCAGGCCGTTCCACATGTCGGTGTAGAGCTTGAAGACATCGCCCGCGCCGATGCAGTAATGGAACGTGAAGGGGAAGCCCTTGTCTGGAGCGCCGTGCCGGCCGAATACCCAGGCTTCCCAAGGCGACAAAGTCGAAATCATCGGTACGCCACGGGCATCCGCGAGTTCGGCCGCAGCGCCCGAAGCATTGTCGCCGTCGTCGGTCAGGATCAGGTCGCACTTCTCGCGCAGGATGAGATCGCGTGCTGCCACGGCCGTCTGGTTGGGGTCGGACTGATTGTCCTTGACGATGATCTCGACCGCATATTTCGTTCCGCCAATATCGACGCCATTGGCCACAGACTTTTGAACGCGTTCAATAACCCAGGAGTCGACGGCCCCGAAATCCGATCTCAGACCCGATATGCTTGCCAGCATGCCGATCTTCAAGGATCGCGTTTCGGCCCGGGCGACGAGGGGGGCCGGAAATTGCGCGATAGCCCCTGCGGTAATCGCTCCACCGATCCTGGCGAGCGCGCCTCTTCTGGTCAGCTGTGTGGTGGTTTTGTCGTATTTCGGCATGTTTCGATCCTCCCAGATCACGTGCGATTTTCGCCCCGTCAGACGCTTTCTCGGCAACGGAAAACCGGTCGCGCAGACAGTCGTCCACGCGGTTGGTCGCTACCGAAACTAGCCTACTGACGCCTCCTGCTTCGTGCTTGTAGACGTCCTCTCGCCGACGATAAAATGAGCACGTTCAATTTTGTGATACGGCGGTCGACAATTGTCAATACTGATCATGATCAATATTTTTGAGAGCTGCGGCTGTTCGCGCCCGTCGATCAGCTTCGATCAGGCCAATGCTTCTGGCCGGGGAGAGAGGCCGTTCATAACGACCTTGAGCTGATGCCCGAGATGCTCCATGGCGGAGTCAAGGTTCAGGTCATCCGTGGAAAGCCAGCGGCGAAGGTCGACCTGGTAGATCGCGAAGATCGTTTGTGAGATGGCTTGCGTCGATTCGTCGGAATGGATGACGCGGGCGACGCTTGCCTCTTCGATCAGGCGTTCCAAAAGGCCGCTCAGCCGTTCGCGGGTTCGCATGAAACGCTCGGCCTGTTTGCCCGACTGATAGAAGTACATTTCCCGGAGAGCCTGCCTGGAAAGGACTGGAAGTCTCGAGAAATACTCGTAGTGAATGCGGAGGACCGTCATGATGTTCTGAAACAGCGATCGCTCGGCCGAGCATGCTTGGATCGACCGATTCACGCAGTCTTCGAGGTCGTCATTGACGATGAGAAAGAGAAGGTCGCGCTTGGTTTCGGCGTAGACGAACACCGTCCCCAGCCCGACGCCCGCTGCGCTGGCAATCTCCCGGGTCGTCGTGTCGTCGAAACCTTTCGACACGAAAAGTTCTAGAGCCGAGGACTTGATCCTCCTCAGCTTGTCGTTCTTGTTCCGCTCGCGGGTGCCAATTTTCCGCGACTTGTCCAGCGCTGCGTCCAACTCGATCTCCCATGCCGCCATCTATACACGATAAATGGTGCAGTGGGTTTCCGTATCAATTTTCTTGAGCGCGTTCAAAGAAAATTGGAAGGCACCCTGCCGCATGTATTGCGTGAGTTTCGCAGTGGTCTCCGTCCCGAGCGGGCGGGGCTGCGCCAGCGGCGAGACCGTGAGCGACGAATCATGATCGACAAGCTCTCTGTGGACTGCCCGCCACACATTTCCTCGACGATTTTGGATGTTTCGGCGACGAGGGCAACCCTACCAGATATCAGGGCGATCGGGAAAATCTGCATTCCCGTCGTTTCCGGTCCTCCTCCGCACATCAGCCACTTGCACCCGCTGATCATCGCTCCGAATGAGGCCGATGTGTCCTATGGGCCTATCGGCGACCCGAGGTCATGGCCCGTGTTGGCCCAAAGCTGTCCACTTCGCAGCGGAGCCGATCGCCCATCGGTTGACTTCTGCTCCGGCAGCCTTCTCTGCCGGCGGCGTTGAAGGCCAACGCTCAGTTCCTGCAGCCTTGGCTTATCGCTGGGACGTCCAGGCGAAATCCTTTTGGACCTTCAACCCGATGATGCTCTCCGGCGTTCCATCAATCCGACCGTAGCTGTAGCCGGCGTCGACCCGGAAGGTTCCCGTAAGGTCAGTGTCGAATTCACGTCCGACGCTGGCGGTGAGCATGTAGTCCGTGGGGCTGGAGGAGCCGAATTGGTCATGGATCGCTGCCGTGAGGGAGCCGAACCACTGACCCCGCTGTAGCTCCGCGCCGACAGTGGCGGATGCCGCGTTCTTCTGTTCTCCGCCTTCATGAGCGAGGTAGGCGACTTCTGCAATCGGGTGGAGTGCGAGATCATCGCCGAGATCGATCGACGTCTGGACGGCGGCCAAAACGTCCCATTCGTCGGGAATCCCGGACTGCCGGGCCGCGAGACGGCGCAAGGCGATCCGTGCTGTCGGCCCAGCCACCTCGTCATCGGCATTCAACATTTCATAGGAATACCCGATCGTGAAGGATTCCGGCATATCGGTGTTGCCGACATTGTTGTCCTGCCATCGATAAGCGCCCCGATCCGTAAAGAGGGACCGGCTCAGCATTGAGGGATCGGCGGTGAAGACCGACCCGAAAAGGACATGCTTGGTCGTTATCGCGTCCTCGCCGCTGCCGTCAGTCGACTCCGACACCGTGTATTTGAGCTGCGCGCCCAGAGCTCCCTTGAAGTCGTAAGTCTCCGCCAAACTGGACCCATAAATGCCCGGAGCTTCGTCGCTTGCGACGCCGAATTGCGGGTCTATCTTGCCGATTTGTAGGGCAGCGTCGCCGATATTCACGCCGGCATAGAGTTCCTCTGCATAGAGACCCTGATCGTGGAAGACGTTCATTCGGCCCTCGATAGGGTCATGGACCGGCTCGAAGATGAGGTGACCATGGAAGTTGAGATATTCAGACAGGTTGACGGTGATTTCGGGTTCGACAGTGGCGTAAAATGCCGAAGTCCGTGGCTTGTTGCCGATGCCCAAGTCGGACTGAAGTTCGGCGGTTCCTTCCACCGCGATCAGAGGCAGGACTTCGGCTGCAGGTTCTTCTGGAGAAGCCGCCACGTCCGCCGCGCGACCGCAAACCGGTATGGAAGCGACGAACGAAAACATGAGAGTGGCGGCGAGGCCGAGGCTTCGTGAGATGGATGTACCCTAATGGTCGGATGAGCCGAAGATTGGCTTGCTTGTTCTTCGGAGGAGGGAGAGCCCTTGATGTCTGTTTCAAGGACGCCTGCCGTCAACGCTGGACAACTGATCTCAGAGCCTGATCGCCCCGCCTGACGCGGCGCCGACCGTCTCCGGCTGGTGCCGAATGGTCATGTAGATGACGGTGGCGATGATCATGGCGAGGAAAATCAGGCTGGTGACGATGGTGCCGAGGCCGAGGCCGCCATATTCGAACGGCTGGGATAGTAGGTCGCCGATCGACGCCCCCAGCGGTCGGGTGAAGATATAGGCGAGCCAGAAGGCCAGGATCGCGTTGACGCCGAGCAGATAATATCCGGCCGCAATGGCGGCTATCACCAGACAGAAGATGATCGCCGTGGTGAGATACCCAAAGCTGAACACTTCTGCCACCAGGTCGCCTGCCGCAGTCCCCAGAGCGAATGTGAAGAGGATTGCGAGCCAGTAGAAGGCTTCACGCCGGAAGGTGAAGATCGAGTGGATCGAGAGCGTGCGCTCGAAAGCGTACCAGACGGCGAATGTTGCTGCGAGCGCGAGCGTGAAGGCGACGGTCGTGGTTTCGAGCGCGACGCCGAAATTATCGACGAGGTTGTCTGTCACCAGGGTGCCGACGACGCTGATCAGGACCACTGCGAGCCAGTAGCTCCATGGCAAGTAGCACCTCTGCCAGAACTGAAGAACAAGCGCGCCAGCCAGCACGGCAGCCATGATGATGGACGTCACGGTGAGGCCATATCCCAGGTTGACTGCGAGATAGTCCGCCGCAGTTTCGCCCATGGTGACAGCGACGAGTTTGATCAGCCAGAAGTCGACGGTGACTCGAGGGACGCGGTTCAACCTTCCCTCGGCCTCGATAGCGTGGACGGACATTGTATCGTTCCTCCTTACTTATCCATGCCGGATAGGGCCTGGTTGAAAAAGTCGTTGGCGCGATTGTCGTCATCGGCGTTGCAGCGATCGATGCCCTTCTTGATCAGGTCGTCCACTTTGGTTGCGTCGGCGTCGGTGAGCTTGGCGGCTTCTCGAGTGGTTCGGACTTCCTTCAGGGTTTCCTCGCAGGGAACCTTGGCATAGGCGAGGGGAGGGGCGACAATGACGCCGAGTGCGAAGGCGGCCGCGGTCGATCTGCTCTTCATGCGTATCTCCGTTGGTTGGTGAGAGAAGAGGGAGGGGCGTTTCGCCGTCAATGAGCGGCGGGGTCCCGCAGTGTGTCGATCAAGGCCGATACCGCTTTCTGCGCTGCAACCTGATCGGGGTGTCCGGCGCGCAGCGAGGAAATCGCTGCATCGGCAGAATCATCGACCGCGCTCCAAGCATCCTTGTCCTTCGGGTACAAAGCGTGTTCGGCTTCGTCCCAGGCTGTTTCGAAGTCGGTGATGCGCTTCTCGGCGGCCTTGAGGTCGCCCCTGTCGACGAGCAACAACGTCTCCGACGCAATCTTCTCGAAGGACGTCATGTCTCCCAGATCCGATCCGGCAACAACGGGGCCGGCCACCAACATGGGAATGAGGACCGCTAGAGGGATCATCCAGCTTTTCATCCTGTAGTCTCCGCTTTCATGAGATTGGCGATCTCGATGGAGCGGAGAATGCAGCGCTGATTTTACTGGCGCATTGCCACAAACATACTGTTTCGTAAGGTGCCGATCGATGACATCGTATCGCGGCGTGGTGCTCAAGCCTCGTTTGGGGCCGGGCGTTGGCGCAGATCCCCGTCGCATGGTCGCGGTCTAGGACCACGGCGGCACATCGAGCGCGAAGACTTACGAAAACGTATGCGGACGCCAAGGTTGCGGAAATGTTGGCGGGATATCTTGTGAGGGGATTGAGGTGGTCGAGATCCGTGGCGAAGGCGAACCATGAGAATTCTACTGATCGAAGACGACCGCCAGATTGCGCAGTATGTCATGAAAGGCTTCGTAGAAGCCGGGCATATGTGCGACGTCATCGAAAACGGCCCTGACGCGCTCTATCAGGCGACCCGGGAGGTTTACGACGTGCTCGTGGTCGACAGGATGATCCCGGGGCTGGATGGGCTGTCCGTCGTCAAAGCCTTACGCTCTGCCCGGGTCAAGACGCCGGTGATCTTTCTCACCTCCATTGGCGGCGTCGACGACCGGGTCGAGGGACTCGAAGCTGGCGGCGATGACTACCTCGTCAAGCCGTTCGCGTTCTCGGAGCTGATGGCGAGGGTCAATGCGCTTGCCCGGCGACCGCCAGTCACCGAGCAGAAGACGGTCCTGAAGGTTGCGGATCTTGAACTCGATCTCGTCAGGCGCAGGGTGACGCGGGGCGGGCAGAACATCGATCTCCAGCCGCGCGAGTTCACGCTGCTGGAGGTCCTGATGCGCGGCGAGGGCCGCGTGCTCACGAGAACCATGCTTCTGGAGCTCGTGTGGGATTTCCATTTCGACCCGAAAACCAGCGTCGTCGAGACCCATATCAGCCGCCTCCGGACGAAGATCGACAAGCCGTTCGACATTCCGCTTCTGCACACCATCCGAAATACCGGATACAGCATCCATGCACCCCGGTAGCCTCTGGCGATCGACTCCCTTTCGTCTCGCGCTGACGTTTGCGGTCATGTTCGTGGCGGCGTTTCTCACCATGGGCGTCGCTACATATCAATTGTTCAAGCGGGAATTGCTCAACAATCTCGACCGCTCGATAACCGAACTCCATGCTCTGGTGGCCGCGACTTATGGGACCGACGACCTCGAAGATCTGACAGGAACGGTCGAGACCTACTCGCGCCTGACGCAGCCGGGAGAACGCGTCTTTGCGCTCGTCGATCCCAGGGGGACTAAGCTCGCCGGGAACTTCGAGCCCGGACCTGTGCCAGACGGAATGTCGAGGGAGGTCGGCTCTCGTCTCGGTCTGCACTCCGACATCGACTACCGCCTGATGGCAGGACAAGTTGGCGGGAACAGGTTGATCATCGGCCAAAGCTTCAGTGAAACAAACCGGCTCGAAGACATCGCGGTTCGAAGTTTCGTATGGGCAACCTTCGGGGTCATCGCCCTCGCCATCATCGGCGGCCTCCTGGTCGCCCGGAGAGCGCAACGCAGACTGGACGGCATCGCAACGGCGATGACTGCAGTCTCCCATGGTGCACTTGACACTCGCGTACCCCTCCGCGGAAACGGCGACGATATCGATATGGTTTCGCGCCAAATCAACGATGCCCTCGATCGTCTTTCGACGCTCATGGAAGCCATGCGGCAGGTGAGTTCCGACATCGCCCATGAACTCAAGACCCCGCTCAATCGCCTGAAGCTGCATATCCAGGAGGCCGCAGACCGTCTTCAGACTGGTCGCGATGTCTCAGAGAGCATCGAAAATGCGCGCGACGACGCCGATCAGATCAACGCAACCTTCGAGGCTCTGCTCCGTATCTCCCAAATCGAAGCTGGAGCACGCAAGACCCGATTCCGCCAGGTGGATCTTGCAGATATCCTCTTCACCATCTGTGAAATCTATGCCGGTGTCGCCGAGGACTCAGGGCTGAGGTTGATCACCTACGTGGAGATCTCTGACAAGGTTCGTGTCCACGGTGATCGGGAACTTCTGACGCAACTGTTCGTGAATTTGATCGAGAACGCGATCAGACATTGTCCGCCCGGAACCGAAATCACCGTCGCGCTCCACTGGGGCGCGGGATTTGCGACGGCGACCGTCGGCGACAACGGCCCAGGAATTCCGGAGGATGAACGCGAGAAGGTGTTCCGCCGTCTCTATCGTCTCGACAAAAGCCGAACCACCTCCGGAAGCGGTCTCGGCTTGAGCCTCGTGCGCGCGGTCGCGGACCTTCATGGAGGGCGGGTCGAATTGTTCGACAACAGCCCTGGCCTTGGGGTCACTGTCACCTTACCGCTTCAGTGAAGACGGTCCGAACCTTACGGATCGGTATGGCGGTGGAAGAGCGCCCGTAAAGTCTGGCACCCATGGTGCGATCCGGCGGTCAAGATCGCCATTCGTCGGACCGGACACCTGACCGAGCCAATTCGCCGTCTCCGCTTCCCGGGGGGCATTTGGCAGGGTTACGTCATCCCGGTCCACAGGCAACACGTTCGGGGCGAGAGACCCTGCTAGGACCAGTTATGACCTCAATAAGCAAAGACGGACAAGGTGCAAACTATACTGACGGCAACATGGTCACCAAAGTGGCGGCCGTCACCATGGCCTTCTGGATCATGAAGATCCTGGCGACCACCCTTGGCGAAACCGCTGGGGACTTCATCTCGATGACACTAAACCTCGGCTATTATGTCGGCTTCTCGGTGACCGTTGCCGCACTGATCGTTGTTCTCTACTTCCAGATCTCCGCAAAACGTTTCATGGCGCCTCTCTTCTGGCTGGCGATCGTCGCGACCACGACTGCAGGGACCGAGATTTCCGACATGATGGATCGCTCCTTCGGCCTGGGCTATATGGCTGGCTCGCTGATACTGACAGCTGGTTTGGCCGCCAGCCTCGCGGTCTGGTATTTCCTCGACCCCAAGCTCGATGTGGTGAACGTAAACACGCGCAAGACCGAATTGCTTTTCTGGATCGCGGTTATCTTTTCGAATAGCCTCGGCACCGCATTTGGTGACTTCCTCACCGACAACCTGGCGCTGAGCTATGTGCAAGGCGCGATCGTCACTGCAGCGGTGATCGGCGTGGTCATCGGCTTGCATTACATGACGAAGATCAGCGATGTGCTGCTGTTCTGGGTCGCCTTCGTCTTCACCCGGCCGTTCGGCGCGACCTTCGGCGACTTCCTCACCAAGCCGCTAGCGAAGGGCGGAATGGATCTGCCGCGCGGCGAGGCCTCTCTCGTGACCCTTTTCTTGCTCCTGGCAGTACTCCTGGTCTCGGTCCGGACGATGCGGCAAAATCAAGCGGCGATCGGAGCGGCCTGAGCAACCAATTGCCGCGGAGTGACAAGATGGGGCGCTGCCGACGCGCCCCAATTTCTCGTTGGGTGTCGCAAGCCATTCTTTCCGGCACTACATCCGAAATCCCGAAGACATTTGCCACGAGAGTAAGCGTAAGGACCCGCCAGTGAAACCACATGACCTTTGGAACATCGTCCGAACGAGGTTCGCGAGCTTCGAACCCGTGTTGGTCGCTACCGTCCTCGTCGCCTCGCTCTCGGGGTTCCTGTTCCTTACCCTGACTGGCGAGATCCTTGAGGGTGACACACGGGCGTTCGATGAAGCGATCCTCGGTGCGCTGCGTACGCCGCAGGACCTCGCGACTCCCATCGGACCAGATTGGCTGACCAAGGCCGTCACCGATATTACGAGCCTTGGCGGGGTGACGGTCCTCGCCCTCCTTACCACGGTGTCGGTTGCCTACCTCCTCATCATCCAAAGGAGGATTACGGGCCTGTTCCTTCTCGCGTCCGTATCGGGCGGCTGGTTGATCAGCAGCTCGGTCAAGATCGGCGTCGCGCGGCCCCGGCCAGACCTGGTACCGCATCTGGTCGAGGTCCACGATCTCAGTTTTCCGAGTGGTCATGCCATGCTTTCGGCGGTCACCTATCTGACGCTCGGTCTGCTCCTTGCAAGCAACCAGTCGAGCAGGGCGGCTCGGTACTACTTCGTAACTGTTGCGGTCCTCCTCACCTTGATGATCGGCTTGAGCCGCATCTACCTGGGCGTCCATTATCCGACGGACGTCCTTGGCGGATGGAGCGCTGGTGCTGCGTGGTCGTGCCTTTGCTGGCTTGCCGGACGGTGGCTAATACCGGACCGGGAGAGAACCAGAGTCGAAGATCCCGACGACTGAAGCTCCCATCACGATGACGAGTGCTTTCCACCGGGAGCCTTGTCGGTCGGAGGCGGACGCCCGACAGTTTAAAGCAGGCGAACCTCAGAATTGGTATGATCCGATTCAGATCGGCGATCCTTCTGGTGTGCCTCCACCATAAATCGTGAGAACGAACAATTGGAAACCTGGTGGTTTTGGGCAGTTCTGTCCGCAATGTTCGCGGCATTGACCGCGATTTTCGCGAAGGTCGGTATCGCACATGTCAATTCTGACTTCGCTACCTTTATCCGCACGATGGTGATCCTGGTTACGCTGGCGCTCATTTTGAGCGCCACCGGCCGATGGGAAAATCCGGCCTCGATCACTTCAAGAACCTGGCTCTTCCTGATTCTGTCTGGCCTCGCGACCGGAGCGTCGTGGATCTGTTACTTCCGTGCGCTCAAGCTCGGTGACGCCGCGCGCGTCGCGCCGATCGACAAACTCAGCGTTGTTCTGGTGGCCGTGTTCGCTGTCGTTTTCCTGGGGGAACGACTGTCTCTCCCGAATTGGCTCGGCGTAGGCCTCATTGCTGCGGGTGCAGTCCTCGTCGCGTGGAAGGCGTGACAGATCGAGATAGTGTCGAAACACCACGGCTCAGATTGCAGTTCCACGCTTCACGGCATCGACCATCCTCGCGGGCCCCGGAGCTACATTGAAAAGTGATCTGGGGCCGCCGACCTCGACGCCCGTCTGTCCTTCCATTTTGTCGATTCAGGAGGGCAACAGAAACTCATCGAAAGTCGACGAATGGAACGTCTGTTTCTGGCGGATATCGTTGAAAAACTTGCAGGATCGGACGCGGCCCCGGTCATTCGGGGGCGGACGGTGAATGGGGCTTTCGATCCCAGCGTCGCGGTGCGAGGGCGTCATCTCTTCCGCTGTCAGGCGGCAATAGTGCCTTTTGGGGTCGCTCTGGCCTCAGCGGGGCGAGCCCCTTCAGGTTCTGAGCGGTCTCTGCGCGCAGGAATTCATCGCGGGCACCGCATGGACCTCGCAGCCTCAGGCGTGCCATCCGGAAAATGCATTTGAGGTGAGCAAAGAGCACATCCTCGTTGAGATCACGCGGCACCTGGCGCATCGGCATGCTTGGCAATTCCCGCTACAAACCCAAAACCAAGCCACAGGGTTTTCGGCGCACCGGTCCCTGCAAAAACCGGGGTCAAAACGAAAACCAGCAAGAAAAGTAGAACGTCGCCTTTCAAGTCGCCTCGATTTTTTGCGAACATCACGATCCTCGGCGAGACTGGACTACGACACTGACTGAGTGCGCTCGGTGCAACACGCCAAGGTTGATGTAGTAGACCAAGCCTTCCGGGTTGCGCACGGGAAGAACCCGTCGTTCTCAACTTTATCGGCGCGAAGCGGCCCTTGTTGCTGAGCAGCGGAAATCAATTCCGCTCAGGGGCATGTAAGTGTCTGTCTTTACGAACCTCTCTGCACTCAGGCCACCAACCAAACTTTCAATCAAATGCCCGTCGTGCCAAAACGACGGGCTTTTTGCTATACAATCACGAAGCCAAGACAACACCACCCGAACTCACTCGCGCCCTAAGCTCCCACGAACAACAACGCGCGGTTCAACAAGACGGTGATCTGACACGCGACGACCACCAATCCGCGAAAGAAGCAAATCTGCCGAGAGCCGGCCCAGTTCCCGCGGAGCCTGATCGACACTCGAAAGCCCTATCAGCGGGAGCCCCGATACCGGCGAATTGTCGTAGCCGATGAGTGATAGGTCATCCGGGACATGCAGCCCCATCGTGCGCGCCGTGTTGATGATCGGAATCGCGTCGAGATCCGACCACACGAACATCGCTTCCGGACGCGACGACATCGACAGGAGATCCCGGATTTCTCGTTCGCGGGGCTCACCCGGTCGCGGGAGCCTGAGAATGCGGGCGTAATCGGACAGCCCCGCTTCCTGCATCGCCGCCAGATAGCCGGCCTCCCGTTCGCGGGCCACGGCGCCGGCCGGGGACCCGGCAAAGTCGTAGGCGACCAGCGCTATGTCCCGTTTGCCGCGCTCGATGAAGGCGCGCACGGCGAGCATGGCCCCGAGACGATCGTCGGAATTCACCGTGTCGTACAAGGTTGCCGTCTTCTCGTGATGCGCGACGGTGACGATCGGCACCTTTCGGGCGAAATGCTCAAGAACCTCGCACTGCATGAAGGGCGCGATGATCAGCAAGCCGTCCATGCGGTTGTCGATCATGCGTTCGATGAGCGACGCCTCGATTGCCGTCGCGGACCGGCCGACCCCGATCAGTGCCTTGTAATCGGAGGAGTCCAGCAACTCGCTCGCGCCGTCCACGATCGCCGGGAGGAAAGGATTGCTGAGTTCGACCAGCAGGATACCGACGGTGAAGGTTCTCCCCCGCATGCCGCGGGCCGCCACCGACGGCCGGTAGCCGAGTCGCTCGATCGACGCATCGACCTTCTGGCGCAATGCGTCGGAAACGCCATAGGCATTGCGCAACACCTTGGACACCGCGGCCACCGAAACGCCGGCATCAGCCGCCACGTCACGGATCGTCGACCGGCTCTCGTCGTTTCTGCGCACTGTCTGGTCCATAGTGTCCGGCATTTTCGAGGCTGCTCAATTGCCCGCGACGCACCATAAAAAAACAGGGCTTGCAAGTCCAACCATTTTGTAGAATGTTCTACGTAGAACGGTACACAAGTCGGACTGCGACATGCGATCCCGCCCCCGGTGCCGTGGAGGAGAACAGAATGCGCCCTGAATCGCCCCGCAACGGCGAAGCCATGAGATCCGTTTCCGTCGCCTTCGCCGGCCGGGACGCGCGAATGATAAGCCCCGTTTGCGATGGCGGCCAAGGCACGCATCAGACCTTCGTGACCCGGACCTTCCGGATCGATGCCGTTAACGGCCCCGTCATGCTGCACATTTCGGCTCTGGGTCTTTACAGGGCCTACGTCAACGGAAAGCGCGTGGGTGACGATTACCTGACGCCCGGCTGGACATGCTACGACGACCGCATCGCCTTTCAGTCCTACGATATCGCCCCCCTGCTCGCCACCGGCGACAACCGGATCGACATCTGGCTGGGGGACGGCTGGTACCGCAGCCAGATCCTCTGGGCCTCGAACCCGATCTTCAACTGCTGGGGCGATCGCACCGGCGCCATCGCCGTGATCGCGACGGAAGCGCGGGTTCTGGCGGCGACCGGCGCCGATTGGAAAAGCGGCCGCTCGCCCGTCACCCGCTCGGGCATCTATTACGGCGAGGACTTTGACGCCCGGATCGGCCTCGACGCCAACCATGCGGTCGAGATCCTGGATTTCGACCTTTCGCTGCTCGTGCCCCACGAGACCAGCCCGGTGCGCGCGCTCGATACAAGGGTGCCGGCCGAACGCTGGACCGACGCCGAGGGGCGTGAGGTCTACGATTTCGGCCAGAACTGCGGCGCGGTCATTCGCCTGACCGCCCGGGGCGAGGCCGGTGCGACGATCCGTGTCGAACATGCCGAAGTGCTCGGTCCGGACCGGGCTTTCGACAACCGCAACTATCGCAGCGCCCGTGCCGAGCTTGTCTACACGCTCAAGGGCGAAGGCGAAGAGTGCTACGAGCCCGCCTTCAGCTTCATGGGCTTCCGGTACGTCCGGGTGACCGTGTCCGGCAAAGCGGAGCTCGTCGACATCGTCATGGTGCCGATTTCCTCGGTGCACACGGTCAAGGCAGGCTTCAGCTCCGCAGATCCCGCCGTCAACCGACTGGTCGAGAATACGATCTGGTCGCAGCGGTCCAACTTCATCGAGATTCCGACCGATTGCCCGCAACGCGACGAGCGGCTCGGCTGGACCGGCGACGCACAGGTCTTTGCCGGCACGGCCTGCTGGCTTGCCGATTGCCGCAGCTTTCTCCTGAAATTCCTTCGTGACGTCATGCACGACCAGCGCGCCGACGGCGCGATACCGCATTTCTCTCCTGATCCGACCCGCCTCCATCCCATCGACCGCCGCGGTGACTGGGCGGGCTCGACCGGCTGGGGCGATGCGATCACCGTCATCCCCTGGCAGCTCTACCTGCACTATGGTGACACGGCCGTCCTGGAAGAATGCTTCCCGGCGATGACGGCCTGGCTCGACTATCTCTGGTCGATATCGGATGGACCGATCATCAGGCCGCCCTCGGAATGGGGCGCTCGGGGCTTCACATTCGGCGACTGGCTGCAGCCGGTGGGCGACAATAGGAAACCGCGCCCCACGGTCGCGGATGATTGCGCCGCCACGCTCTATCACTTCATTTCGACCGATCTCGCAGCCCGGATCGCAGCAATTCTCGGCCGGGATGAGGATCGGCAGCGGCTCGTGGCCCGCGCGGCCGAAATCCGCCGGGCCTTCGGCGAGGAATATTTCTCCTCGACCGGCCGCATCGCCCACAACGACCAGACCTCATGGAGCCTGGCATTCCTCCATGGTCTCGTCCCCGAACGCCATCACGAGGCCGCGAAGGCCTATTTCCGCCGCGTCGTGGAGGATGCCGACGGCCTGATCGGGACCGGCTTCATTGGTACACCGGCGCTTCTGCCGGCGCTGACGCGGCTCGGCATGACTGACCTGGCCGAGAAGATCTTCCTCAACAGGAGGGTTCCGGGATGGCTCTATCAGGTCGAGCGCGGCGCAACCTCGATCTGGGAGCGCTGGGACGCGATCGGCGAGGACGGCACGATCTATGAGCCGGACATGAACAGTTACAACCACTACGCCTATGGCGCGGTCTGCCAGTGGCTGTTCGAAAACGTCGCCGGTGTCGCCCCTGTTGCCGAACGTCCGGCATTTGCGGAGGTCCTCATCGACCCCACCATCCTGCCGGCACTCTCACCGGTCGCCGCCTGGCACGAATGCGGCCGCGGACGCATCGAGGCCGGTTGGACCGTCGAGGGGCAGCGGGCCACCTATTCCCTGACCCTGCCCGAGGGCGTTACCGGCCGTCTGCTTCAGAGTGCCAGCCGCCGCAAAGTTGCCGTCGACGGCAAGCCCGCTGAAATCGCTGTGGACGGGTTGCTGCTGACCTCGGGCAGGCATGTGATCTCCTTCGATTTCGCCTGAACCATCGCAATACCGGGTGCCAATGCCCGGCACCGAAGACGTCGTCCACTGGTCCATGAGGAGGAAAAGACCATGAAGCGCCTGAAATATCTCAGCCTTGCATCCGTGCTCATGCTCGTGAGCGGTACCGCGCATGCCGATGTCACCCTTTCGGTGCTGATCGACAACAATCCTGAAACCATCAGGAACATGGAAGAGATGACCCGGCTCTACACCGAGGCGCATCCGGACGTGACCTTCGACGTCGAGCAGCGCGCCGGCGGGTCGGAAGGCGACAACATCGTCAAGACCCGGCTGGCGACGGGGGAAATGGCCGATGTCTTCAACTACAATTCGGGTTCGTTGCTCCAGGCCCTGAAACCGGAAACCACGTTGGCCGATCTCTCCGATCTCTCCAATGCCGGCAATGTCCTGGAGAGCTTCAAGTCGGTGGTCACTGCCGGCGACGGAAAGCTGCGCGGCATCCCATTCGGCCCGGCCATGGGCGGCGGCATTTTCTACAACCGCACCATCTACAAGGAACTCGGCCTGACCGTGCCCAAGACCTGGGACGAGTTCATGGCCAACAATGAAAAGATCAAGGCCGCCGGCAAGGTCGCAGTGGCGCAGACCTATGGTGCGACCTGGACCAGCCAGCTGTTCGTGCTTGCCGACTACTACAATGTCCAGGCCGAAGTCCCGAACTTCGCGGCGGACTACACCGCCAACAAGGCAAAATATGCCACCACCCCGGCCGCCAAGCGCGGCTTCGAATATCTCGCCGCCGTCAGCAAGGCCGGCTATCTCAACGCGGACTATGGTGCCGCGACCTTCGACGACGGCATGCGGATGGTGGTCAAGGGCGAAGCCGCGCACTATCCGATGCTGACCTTCGGCATCGGCACCGTGCAGCAGAACTTCCCCGAGGACCTCCCCAATCTCGGCTTCTTCGCCCAGCCCGGTCCGGATGCGTCCAAGAACGGCCTGACCGTCTGGATGCCCGCCGCGCTCTACGTTCCCGCCGCCGCGAAGAATCTCGAGGAAGCCAAGAAGTTCGTCAACTGGGTGGCGAGCGTCGAGGCCTGCACCGCCATGGCCAAGATCGTTCCCTCCGGTCCCTATCTGATCAAGGGCTGCGAGCTGCCCAAGGACGTGCCGCCTGTCGTGGCGGACATGCTTCCCTATTTCCAGACCGAGGGCAAGACTGCGCCGGCGCTCGAATTCCTGTCGCCGGTCAAGGGTCCGGCCCTCGAGCAGATCACCGTCGAAGTCGGTTCGGGCATCCGGACGCCCGACGATGCGGCTGCGCTTTATGACCAGGATGTCGAGAAACAGGCCAAGCAACTCGGCCTTCCGAACTGGTAAGGGTTCCTCCCGGGCCTCCCGTCCTCAGGGGCGGGGGGCCACCCTGGAACCACCAAGAAAAGGGGTTGGACACAGATGTCCGGTCGCGCTTCGCATTATCCCTATTGGTTCGTCCTGCCCTCGGCAGTGGTCTTTACCGTCCTGTTTCTGGTCCCGACGCTGGCTTCCTTCTGGTTCAGCCTTACGCGATGGGACCTGATGAGCGCGCAGTTCATCGGTCTCGACAACTACCGCCAGTTCTTCCGCGAGCCGTTCCTGATCCAGGGTCTCGTCAATACCGTCATCTATGCGGTCATCACGTCCGCGGCAAAATCGGTGCTGGGCCTGCTGCTGGCCGTGCTCCTGACGTCGGGCATCTATGCGCAGGGCCCGCTTCGAACCATCGTCTTCTTTCCGGTACTTGTATCCACGATCGGTGTCGGCATAACCTTCACGACGCTCATGCATCCGACGAGAGGCCTGATAAACCAGGCACTCGGCACGGTCGGCCTGCCCGCAGTGGGCTGGCTGACCGATGCATCGCTGGCTCTCTATTCGATCGCCTTCGTCGATCTCTGGAAGGGCATCGGCCTCGCCACCGTCATCTATATCGCCGGACTCGCCTCGATCAGCCAGGACTACTACGAGGCGGCGCGGATCGACGGGGCGACCCGCACCCAGCAGTTCTTCCGCGTGACGGTTCCCCTCGTCCGGCCTGCCACGGTTACGGTCGTCACGCTTTCTCTGATCGGCGGGTTGCGCTCCTTCGACCTGATCTGGGCCATGACGCGCGGCGGGCCCGGCTTCTCGTCGGACGTCCTGGCGAGCGTGATCTACAAGCAGTATCAGGCAGGCTTCTATGGCCTGTCGACCGCCGGCAACGTCATTCTGTTCCTGCTGATCGCTCTGATCATCCTACCGCTGACGGCCTGGTTCAACCGTCGGGAGGTCGACCTGTGACGCGCCGTCAATATCTCTCCGGCCTGATCGCGCTTGTCCTTGCCGCGGTCATCTTCGTGCTGCCGTTCCTGTTCATATTCCTGACGGCCGTCAAGACCCGGCAGGATGCCTCGCTTCTCACCTTCACCTGGCCCGTGGAATGGCACTTTCTGGCCAATCTCATCGAAGTGGTGAAAGCACGCAACTACATGTTGCTGCTCGCCTATTTCAATTCCACGGTCATCACGGTGGTCGCGGTCGCTCTGCTGGTCCTGTTCGGCGCCATGGTCGGCTATGTGCTGCAGCGGCGGCCGTCCGGCTGGAACGGCGTTATCTATGCCCTGGTCCTAGCGGGCCTCATGGTGCCGCCGGCGGTCGTGCCGACCATCTGGGTGCTGCAGCAGATCGGCCTGTTCAAGACCATAACCGGCATGATCCTCATCCAGGTTGCCTATGGGCTGGCCTTCTCGGTGCTGCTCTTCCGGTCCTTCATCGCCACCATACCAAAGGATCTCGACGAAGCGGCGATCATCGACGGCGCGACACCCTGGCAGCTGTTCTTTCGGGTCATCCTGCCGCTTCTGAAACCCGTGACCGTGACCATCATCGTCGTCCAGTCGATCGCCATCTTCAACGACTTCACCAATCCGCTCTATTACCTCCCCGGTCGGGAAAACGTGACGGTGCAGTTGACCCTCTATAATTTCCAGAGCCAGTTCCAGACGCAGTTTAACCTGCTGTTCATGAACATCCTGCTGATCACGATCCCGCCTCTCATCGTCTTCATCTTCTTCAACCGCCAGATCGTCGCCGGGATGACTGCGGGCGCCGTGAAAGGGTAAAATATGGCACGCGTCGAACTCCGGAAGATCGCAAAGTCCTTCGGTAGCCTGGAAGTCATCCGCGACATCGACCTCGCGGTCGCGGACGGAGAATTCTGCGTCTTCGTCGGCCCGTCCGGCTGCGGAAAGTCGACCCTGCTTCGGCTCATCGCCGGGCTCGAGGATGCCAGTTCGGGTAGCCTGCTGATCGACGACCGCGACGTCACACGGGAAGAGCCGTCCAGGCGCGGCATCGCCATGGTGTTCCAGTCCTACGCGCTCTATCCGCATCTCACGGTGCGCGACAATATCGGATTCGGCCTGTCTCTCGCAGGTCGCCCGAAAGCGGAAATCACGGCAAAGGTCGATGCGGTGGCCGAGACCTTGCAGCTCGGGCACCTTCTCGACCGCAAGCCCAAGGCGCTTTCGGGCGGGCAGCGCCAGCGTGTCGCGATCGGTCGCGCCATCATTCGTGACCCGAAGGTCTTCCTGTTCGACGAGCCGCTGTCGAATCTCGACGCTGCCCTGCGGGCCCAAATGCGCATCGAACTGACCGATCTGCATGCCAAACTCGGCACGACCATGATCTACGTCACCCATGACCAGGTCGAAGCCATGACCATGGCCGACAAGATCGTGGTCCTCAATGCGGGCCGCATCGAGCAGATCGGTTCGCCGATGGAGCTCTACGAGCGTCCGGCAAGTCCCTTCGTCGCCGGTTTTATCGGGTCCCCGCGCATGAATCTTTTCGAGGGCGAGATCGCGGCGCAAATGGGTTGCTCGACCTATGGCATCCGTCCCGAGCACCTGATGCTGTCGTCGACCGAGGGCCGATGGAGCGGCCAGGTCAGGCATATCGAACGCCTGGGCGCCGATACGATCGTCCATATCGACACGAAAGAGCTCGGCACCCTTGTGGCCCGCGCTCCTGGCGACATCGCTATCGGCGTGGGAGACGCCGTCCATGCCTCCCCGATTCCGGGCAAGGAGCATTGCTTTCGCTGAAAGCCGGCCGTTGGGACGGCTCATTTTTCCGCTGCTGCCGGAATATCTCCGCACGCCCGAAGCTGGTCCGGACCGCCGCCGCGAGCTGCCACGCGGTCTCCAAAGCAGACCGCCGTCAAAAATGTACGGAGACGGGATGCCCTTTAGCTTGGTAATGACGAGGCATTGTCGCAAAGTGCATTCGAACAGTCGATCTCATGTCCATTCATTCATTCAAGGCTCAGCCTGATACCGAGCAATACGCAGCCGCGATCCGATGGCAGGACTCCGCCAGGTCGCTGGCCCTCAATCCTGCCATGGCAGGGGTTGCGCGCTGGTTCGCCGAGAGCTTTCTGAGCCATCAGCAGCTTGCGCCACGCGCTGCGTCGATTTTCACCACGCAGCAGAAGTGGCTGCTGGCCCATCTCGCCTCCTATCTCTATCTGCAGGCAGCCGGGACTGACCAGGGTAGTCGCCTTACTCTGCAGAACTATGTCCGGTCGGCAGTGGAGTTCAGGGTCGCGAGCCGGAACACGGCCCGCGATTTCTTCCTCGAGCTCGTCAAATACAATTTCAGCGCCTCCGAGATCCATTTCCGTGAGGTCCTGACCTCGACGGTGACGGAGCTTTCGGCCCATCCGACCCAGGAAACGCTGGTCAACCTCATGGGCTGGTACCAGATTCACCTTCGCGGTCTGGACATGCTGGATGGCCAGGACCGACATGCGAGCTTCAGCAAGGACGCGCTGCGCTACATGACGATCATGGAGCCGCTGGTCGCCCACGGCTTCCTCACCTGCCCCGACATCCGCGAGCCGGGCGAAGCCTATGCGCTCTTCTCCTTTGTCGACGAGGGTGGATTGCTGATGGACCGCTTCATCAGCGGTATAGTTCCGGGCGCCGACCTTGCAGCCGAGCGGATTCCGACGAACATCCTGTCCATCACCGAACTCGCGCAAGGCCTCAACCTGTCGCGCGTCCATGCCGCCCGCATTCTCAACCGGGCGGAAGGGATCGGCGCGATCGGCTGGAGCAAGGGCCGCGGCCGCTCGCAGATGTGGATCTCGCGTGGCTTCCACGCCGACTATGTCTACTTCCAGGCGCTGAAGATGGCGATAATCGACGCCGCTTTCCGGGCAGTTCCGGCGCTGCCGACCGCGCCGGCGGTCCGCGATGGCTGACCCGCCCCGCTGATTCCTCGGCCTTGCCTTAGGGCGCGCCTCGACCACCCACATCCCTGACGATTTTGTGCTTCACGACCTGAGGTATAGACAGCCATGTCCAAGAACAAGGACAAATCCCGTCCGACCATCGATCTCAAGCGCGCCTCCGATACGGGGTCGTCCTTTACCGACAACATCACCGGAGACGCCACGCCGACGCTGTCGGGCAAGGCCGCGGCCGGAGCGCGGGTGAACATTCTCGACGGATCGACCCTCATCGGCACCGTCACCGCCGATCGCGACGGCCGCTGGAGCTTCACGGCCCCGAGCCTCGCCGACGGAGAGCACAGCCTCACCGCCGTCGTCCGCGATGGCGGCAGCAAGATCGTCTCCAAGCCGCTCGGCGTCACCGTCGATACTGTGGCGCCCGCAGCGCCGACAATCGCGCTCGCCGCCGCGTCCGACACCGGCTCCTCGGCTGTGGACGGCCTGACCTCGGATGCCACACCCACCCTGTCGGGCACGGCAGAGGCGCGGGCGACCGTCACGATCTTCGACGGCACCACGGTGCTCGGTACGACGGTGGCCGACAAGTCCGGGGCCTGGTCCTTCACATCGGGAACGCTTGCCGACGGTAGCCACAGCCTGACTGCCCAGGCCACCGACCGGGCCGGCAATCTCGGCATCGCCTCGGCAGCGGTGGGGATCACAGTCGACACGACAGCACCCGCGGCCGCCACCCTCGACCTCGCAACGGCTTCCGACAGCGGCAGTAACTCGACCGACAACATCACCTCGGATACGACACCGACGCTGACGGGCACCGCCGAGGCCGGTGCCACCGTCACCATCCGCGACGGCACCACCGTGCTCGGCACCGTTATCGCCGACGCCACGGGCGCCTGGAGCTTCACGTCGTCGACCCTTTCGGAAGGCAGTCACAGCCTCACGGCGGTCGCAACCGATGCCGCCGGCAACAGCACAATGGCGTCTTCGGCGCTTGCCGTCACCATCGACGCGTCCTCGGCCACACCCACCCTGGCCGTCGCTGCTGCCTCCGATACCGGCAGATCCGCCACGGACGGAATTACCTCGGATACGGCGCCGACCTTGACGGGCACGGCCGAAGCCGGCGCGACCGTCACCATCAAGGACGGATCCACCGTGCTCGGGACAGTCACCGCCGACAGTTCGGGCAACTGGAGCTTCACGACGGCGACGCTGTCGGCCGGCAGCCACAGCTTCACGGCAACCGCGAGCGACGGGGCCGGCAACACCAGCGCCACCTCGACCGCACGAACCGTCACGATCGACACGACCGCACCCGGAACGGCGACCATCGATCTCGTCGCCGCCTCCGACACCGGCACGTCTTCGACCGACAATCTCACCTCCGACACCACGCCGACGTTGACGGGCACGGCGGAAGCCGGCGCGACCGTCACGATCAAGGACGGTTCCATCGTGCTCGGCACCACCACTGCCGACAGCACCGGTAGCTGGACCTTCACGACAGGCGTCCTCGCCGCGGGTGGACGGCTCCTGACCGCCACCGCCTCGGATGCTGCAGGGAACACAGGCACGACGTCGTCCTATATCGCCGTTACCATCGATCCCCATGCGCCGTCGACGCCGACGATCGATCTCGACACCTGGTCGGACACAGGCTCATCGGGGACGGACCATATCACCTCGGACACGACACCGACCCTGTCGGGGACTGCCGAGGCCGGTGCCACGATCACGATACACAACGGCACGACGGTGCTCGGGACCACGACGGCGGCGTCGATCACCGGCGAATGGTCCTTCACCGCCACCACGCTGTCGGAGGGCAGCTACACCCTGACCGCGACCGCGACCGACAGTGCCGGCAACGTCAGCAGTGCCTCCTCCACCCTGGCCGTCGAGATCGACGCGACCGGACCCGCGGCACCGGTCATCGGCCTCGCAGCCACCTCCGATACCGGTTCTTCGACGACGGACGCGGTGACGTCGGACACGGCTCCGACGTTGACGGGCACCACCGAGGCCGGCGCCACCGTCACGATCAGGGAAGGTTCGTCCATACTCGGCAACGTCACCGCCGACAGCTCCGGCGTCTGGAGCTTCACGACGGCCCTCTCGGAAGGGTCGCATGCCCTGAGGGCGATCGCGACCGACGATGCGGGCAATATCGGTTCCGAATCTTCGCTCATGGTCGAGATCGATACGTCGGCACCGGCCGCTCCGACGATCGACCTCGACGCCGGCTCCGATAGCGGCCGATCCTCTTCCGATCATGTCACCACGGACACGACCCCAACGCTCTCGGGAGCCGCCGCGGCCGGCGCGACCGTGACCATCTACCGGGGTAGCGTCGTGCTCGGGACCACGGTTGCGGACATTGGCGGCGCCTGGAGTTTCACGCCGTCCTCGCTTTCCGCCGGCAGCCATGCGTTCACCGCAACGGCGACGGATGCCGCCGGCAACGAAAGCGATCCGTCCTCTATCCTCGCGATCCTGATCGACAGGACAGCGCCGTCGGCCCCGGTTATCAGCCTGGACGCGGCCTCCGACACCGGCTCCTCGTCTTCGGATCTGCTGACGTCGGAGACGACGCCGACCGTGTCGGGAACGGCCGAAGCCGCCGCCATTATCACCATCCTGGACGGCACGACCGTGCTCGGCACCACCACCGCCAACGGTTCCGGCGCCTGGAGCTTCACCAGCCCGGCCCTCTCCGAAGGGTCGCATAGCCTGACCGCGACCGCGACCGACGTCGCGGGCAATACCAGTTCCGCATCGGCCTCGGTCACGTTCGAGATCGACACGACCGGACCTGCGGCGCCGGTCATCGGTCTCGCCGCCGCCTCCGATACCGGTTCCTCGACGACGGACGCGGTGACGTCGGACACGGCTCCGACGCTGACCGGCACCTCCGAGGCCGGCGCCACCGTCACGATCATGGATGGTTCGACTGTGCTCGGCACCGCGACCGCCGACAGCGCCGGCGTCTGGACCGTCACCAGTTCGACCCTCTCCGAAGGGTCGCATAGCCTGACCGCCACCGCGACCGACGTCGCAGGCAATACCGGGTCCGCGTCGACCGCGCTCACGGTCGAGATCGACACGACGGCACCGACCGCGCCGACGATTGCCCTCGACGCCGCATCCGATACGGGCCGATCCTCCACCGACCTTGTCACCACGGACAGGACCCCGACACTGACCGGCACGGCGGAAGCCGGCGCGACCGTGACCATCTATCTGGGCACCATCGAACTCGGCACGACGGTCGCCGACAGCAGCGGCGCCTGGAGCTTCACGACGTCTTCGTTTTCCGGCGGCGGCTACTTCTTCAGAGCGACCGCCACGGACGCCGCCGGCAACCAAGGCAATATGTCCTCCGGCGTCATGGTGCAGCTCGACAGGACAGCGCCGTCGGCCCCGGTCCTCAGCCTGGACGCAGCCTCTGATACAGGCTCCTCGTCGTCGGATCTGCTGACGTCGGAGACGACGCCGACCTTGACGGGAACCGCCGAGGCCGACGCCATCATCACCATCCTGGACGGATCGACCGTGCTCGGCACGACCACCGCCAACGGTTCCGGCGTCTGGAGCTTCACCACGTCGGCACTGTCGGAGGGCAGCCACAGCCTGACCGCCACCGCAACCGACGTTGCGGGCAATACCGGTTCCGCCTCGACCGCGCTCACGGTCGTGATCGACACGACGGCGCCTGCCACGCCTGTCATCGGCGTCGCCGCCGCCTCGGATACCGGACGGGACCCGGCAGACGCGGTGACGTCGGACACGGCACCCACGCTGACCGGCACCGCCGAGGCGGGCGCCACCGTCACGATCACGGATGGTTCGACCGTGCTCGGCACCGCGACCGCCGACAGCGCCGGCGTCTGGACCTTCACCAGCTCGACCCTCTCCGAAGGGTCGCATAGCCTGACGGCCACCGCGACCGACGTCGCGGGCAATGCCGGGTCCGCATCCTCGCTCACGGTCGAGATCGACACGACTCCACCCGCCGCGCCGACGATCGAACTCGACGCCACATCCGATACCGGCACCTCCTCGTCCGACGGCCAGACCTCCGACGCACAGCCGCTGATGACCGGCACCGCCGAGGCCGGCGCCACAGTCACGATCCTCGACGGCACGACCATTCTCGGCACGACCGTGGCCGACAGCAGCGGCGCCTGGAGCTTCGTCACGCCCACGCTCTCGGACGGTTCCCACAGCCTGACGGCGACGGCGACCGACGCGGCGGGCAATGTCAGCGTTGCGTCCAGCGCCGCAGCACTGACCATCACGCGGGCGCTCTACAACCTCGCCGCCCTCGGCAGTTCCGACGGATACGTCCTGCTGGGAGGCTCTGGCGACCGGGCCGGTATCGGCCTCGGGGGTGGCGGCGACGTCAACGGAGACGGACTTGCCGACCTGATCGTCGGGTCCGACTTCGACCAGAAGGGTGGCGGTTATTTTGCCGGCGAAGCCTATGTCATCTATGGCGGGCAGAACCCGGGCACCATCACTCTCGATTCCCTGGCTGCCGCGCAGGGCTTCGTCATCCAGGGCGATTCCGGCAACAAGGTCGGTTACAGTGTCGACAGCGCCGGCGACGTCAACGGCGACGGCTTCGACGATCTGATCATCGGTGCGCCGGGAGCCAAGGAGGCCTTCGTCGTCTTCGGCAGCGGCGCGGGTATCGGCACCCTGGTCAACGGGCGGCAGGTCCTCGACCTGACCTCGCTCTCGGCGTCGGAAGGCTATGTCATCGAGGGCAGCGGCACCAGCACCGGCACGAGCGTGTCGTCGGCCGGCGACATCAACGGCGACGGCCTCGACGACATCATCGTCGCGGGGGGTACCGCCAACGAATCCTATGTCATCTTCGGCAGCAGCGACACGCTCGGGACCACCGTCAGTGGCCGCCAGGTCGTCGATCTCAGCAGTCTCTCCTCGTCCTACGGCTTCACGATCCGGGGCGGTTCCGGCGATAGCGCCGGGACGGCCGTGTCGTCTGCCGGTGACGTCAACGGCGACGGCTTCGAAGACATCATCATCGGCAACTACCGCGGCGACGACGGCGGTACGGATGCCGGCGAGGCCTATGTCATCTTCGGGACCGCCTCCGGCTTCGGCAGCACCATCGATCTCGACGACCTCTCGTCGAGCCAGGGCTTCGTCATCCAGGGCGACGTCGGCGGTGACCGGACCGGTTGGTCGGTCTCGTCCGCCGGCGACGTCGACGGCGACGGCTACGACGACCTGGTCGTCGGCGCGATCGGTGCCGACACCTATGCGGGCGAGGTCTATGTCCTGTTCGGAAAGGCAGCCACCTTCGGAACCATAACCGGTGGCAGGGATGTTCTCGACATGACCGGCCTCGCTGCGGAGGATGGTTTCGTCATACAGGGCGACGCCAGTTGGGACAATACCGGGATCAGCGTCTCCTCGGCCGGTGACTTCAACGGCGACGGCTATGACGACCTGCTCATCGCCGCGTCCTGGGGCGACGACGGCAACACCAATGCCGGCGAAGCCTATGTGATCTTCGGCGGCGCCGAGGGTTTCGGAACCGAGATCTCCGGTCGCCAGGTCATCGACCTGGTGACGCTCACGGCGGCACAGGGCTTCGAAATCCAGGGCTACGAGTTCTGGGCCAATGCCGGCCAGCGCGTCTCCGGGGCGGGCGACATCAACGGTGACGGGCTCGACGACATCATCGTCGGCGCACCCTGGGGCGGCGGCAGCGCCAGCACCGGCGCAGTCTATGTCATCTACGGCAATGCGCTCGGCGACACGGCGGCGAGCGTAGACCTGTCCGGCACCACGGGCGCCGACGACCTTGTCGGCGGCCTCGGCGACGACGTGATCGCGGGCAATGGCGGCGCCGACGTACTGATCGGCGGCGGCGGAGACGACACGATTTCGATCGCGTCCGCAAACTTCCGCCGCATCTCCGGCGGCGGCGGCACCGACACGCTTGCCCTCGACGGCGCCGGCCTCTCGGTCGACTTCACGCAGATCGCCAATTCGCGGGTCAGCGGCATCGAGCGTCTCGACCTGACCGGCACCGGAGACAACACGGTGAAGCTCGCCATCGGCGACATCTTCAAGTTCTCCGATACGATCGCCGACGGCTTCACCGCCGCGACGCTCGACGAGGCGCTGGTGGTCGACGGCGATGCCGGCGACACCCTGCAACTCGTCGAAGGCACCGGCAGCTGGACCATCGTCTCGTCCTCGGTCGGTCTCGACGGCAACTCCAACGGGGACTACGACATCTACGAGTACACCGTCTCGGGAGACGTGCGTGGCTTCCTGGCGGTGGACAGCGACGTCACCCTATCGCTGCTCTGACGATCTGGTCTCGGCTGGCCCGTCATCGTGACAGTTGCTGGGCCTTCTTTCTGGGCCTTGTTTCTGGGGCCTTGACACGGCCTGCCGGCTGCGGGATCGCTTCCGGCAGCCGGTCGAGGCCGACTGAATCTGCCTTGGCTTTCCCACCCCCGCCTGCCAGGAATGGACCGCGATGAACGATCAGTCCCCCGCGCCGCAGCCGGCGCTGACGATGTTGGCCTCGCGCCAGTTCGCCGCCTGGCTCGCATCGACCGGCGGCTCGATCGCGCTCACCACCTACCAGTCTTCGAAGGTACTGTTCCTGTCGGTGAAGCCCGGCAGCGCGGCGCTGTCTGTCTTCGAACGCACCATCGAGCGCCCGATGGGCCTTGCAACACTCGGAAAGCGGCTCGCGCTCGCGTCGCTCTACCAGATCTATACCTTCGTCGACGCGGTCGAGCCCGGCAGCACAGCCAAGGGGACGGACGCGGTCTTCGTGCCCCAACTCGCCCATTTCACCGGCGACCTCGACGTGCACGACCTCGCCTATGACGCCGAGGGCAGGCTGGTCTTCGTCAACACGCTGTTCTCCTGCCTCGCCACCGTTTCGGAGACCCATTCCTTTCGGCCGGTTTGGAAGCCGCACTTCATCTCGCGCCTGGCCGCCGAGGACCGCTGCCACCTCAATGGCATGGCGATGCGCGGCGGACGCCCCGCCTTCGTCACCGCCGTCGGCTGCGGTGACATCGCGGACAGCTGGCGAGAGAACCGCAACGGCGGTGGCGTCGTCATCGACGTGGACAGCGGCGAGATCGTCTGCGCCGGGCTCTCGATGCCGCATTCGCCTCGCTGGCATGCAGGCCGTCTCTTCGTCCTCAATTCCGGCACCGGAGAGTTCGGTGAGGTCGATCTCGCCGCCGGCCGGTTCAACCCCATCGCCTTCCTGCCCGGCTATGCGCGTGGCCTCGATTTCGTCGGCGACCATGCCGTTGTCGGCCTGTCAGCCCCGCGTCGCGACCCCACCTTCCAGAATCTGCCGCTTCAGGAGCGACTGGATCGCGAAGCCATGCGGCACAGATGCGGCCTGCAGGTGGTGGACCTCCGCTCGGGCGACGTCGCGCACTGGCTCACGATCGAAGGGGTGGTGACCGAACTCTTCGATGTGACCATCCTGCCGGCCGTCCGGTCCCCCACGATGATCGGGTTCAAGACCGACGAGATCCGCCGCGTTATCTCCATCGAACCCGCTTGAGACACGGCAGGACGCGACCGTCTCCGCACACGCGCCGACACCCGCCTTGGCGCGGTCAGTCACGGTCCAGCGGACGGGCCACCGAGCCGTGCCCCTTCGCCGACATCCTCATCGGCGGGAATAACGTCGCCGGCTACGTCAAGTGCCGTCGTCCGGCCCCGCGGGCCGGTGTTCCTTTCGGGCGGCACGTTCTCATGGGTCGTCCGAATGCGCGTGGCGACTCCCTTGGCCTGTCCCGCTGAACGGCACCGCGCCTCGTGCGGGCCTCGATCATTCCGTCAGATCGCTGGCGATCGATAGCAATCGATGTTCCGACAAGGGTCTGCCGAGCAACTGTGCGGAGGTCGGTGCAGTGTCATCGGAGGCAGGCAGCGGAAAGGCCAGGGCGGGACAGCCTGCGATATTGGCCAGCGCGGTCAGGTCGGCCTGGTCGGCGGGCGCCGGCGTGCCATGGGGAAAGGCGGTCTGCGGGGCCGTCGGCATCAGGATCGCATCGACGGTATCGAGCGCCTCGAGCGTTGCCGTCCGGATGGTCCGGAGCAGCCAGTAGGCGCCGGCGAGCCGCTCGGCGCTCGCCGTTCGGCCATAGGTCAGGAGTGCACGGTAGGTCTCCGAGAAACCGTCCGTCCCCTTGTCGAGTTCGGCACCCAGCAGGAAGCCACCTTCCGCCTCCGAAACCAGCAGTCCCGCGCGCCGGGCGCGGCCCGGGTCCCAAGGCCCGATCGCGACAGGCCTTGTGCTGATACCACGTGTCGGGAGCCGCGCCAGCAGCGCCTCGAAGGCATCGCGGACCGGGCTGGTGCAGCCTGCCAGCAGCGCCGCGTCCGGAAGGCCGAGCACAACGGTCCGACCGGTGCCGTCCCCGGCCCGTGCATCGCTACCATCGTGGATCGGGGAAGCCTCGCCCCGCATGGCGTCGAGAGCCGCGCGGAGCCCGGCTGCCGATGCGGCGAGGGGACCGATCGTGTCCAGCGTCCAGGAGAGGTGCGACAGGCCGGAGGTCGCGATCACCCCCGGCGTGGGCTTCAGACCCCATACGCCGCAATAGGCCGCCGGAATGCGGACCGAACCCATCGTGTCGGTACCAAGCGACAGGACCGCGAGACCCGCTGCGACGGCGGCGCCGGAACCCCCGCTCGACCCGCCCGGCGTATGGCCCGGCAGGCTCGGATTGTCGCATCGGCCCCAGAAGGGATTGTCGGTGGTGGCCCCAAGCGCGCCTTCGTGCATGTTGAGCTTGCCGATCAGCACGGCACCGCCCGCCCGCAGACGCGCGACGCAGGCCGCATCGCTGCCCGCGATCCGGTCGCGGAACTGCCAAGTTCCGTCCGTCGTCGCCATGCCGGCGACATCGATGTTATCCTTGATCGCGACCGGGATGCCGTCGAGGGGGCCGCGCATGGCCCCGGCCTGGCGGCGCAGGTCTGCTGCCCGAGCCGCTGCGATCGCGCCGTCAGGATCCACGGAAATGAAGATATGGCTGCGGTGATTTTCCGCCGCGATCCTGTCGAGAATGACCCGGGTCAGATCCTCCGCGGAGAACGTTCCGTCGTCGATCTGTCGCCGGACCGTGGCGAAGTCCAGCGGACGGTTCATGCCTCGGCCTTGCGGTTGTCGATGAGGCGGATCGGCTTCTGGCGGATTTCGATCTGGGTTTTCGGCGCAAGTGCGCCCGGTGCGGCGAGTGCGACATTGATTTCGACGCCGAGCCGCGCCTTCAGCAATGCCTGATAGGCCTCGACATTGCCGTCCGTGGTCCCCTTTGTCTCGACATGTACCGTCATCTCGTCGCGCCCGTCGATGCGGTCGACGACGCAGACATATTCCGAAAGCAGTTCGGGATGGCGTTCGGTGAGGATCGCGCCGATGCCCGTCGGATAGATGTTGATGCCGCGCAGCTTGACCATATTGTCGCTGCGGCCGAGGAAGCCCGGAATGCGCCGGAGGTTCAGCCCCATCGGCGACGATCCCTGCATGAACTTCGACACGTCGTGGGTGTTGAAGCGGATGATCGGGAAGACGTCGTCCTTGAAGAGGCAGGTGCAGACCATGTCGCCCGGCTCGCCGTCGGGAACCGGCCTGCCCGTCTCGATGTCGAGAATTTCGAGATACTGCGCGTCCTCCTGGACATAGAGACCGGCATGGTCCGGCCCCTCGCCGGCGATGGAGCCGGTGTCGCCGACGCCATACCAGTCATAGACCTCCGCGCCGCCCCAGGCCGCGGACATCGTCTCGTGGCTTTCGGCCCCGATATGGCCGGAGACGATACGGACGGGAATATCCCTGCCTGGCTCGAGGCCGTTCTCGCGCGCCACGTCGGCGATGCGTTTGACGTAGTCGCCGAAGCCGACGATCACGGTCGCGCCGAATTCCTTCATCAGCGTCACCTGGTTGATGGAGCGGGTCTCGACGCCGGTGCCGCCCGAGATCATCTGCGCGCCGATCCAGTGCAGGATCGTTTCGCGCACATAGTGGCCGCCATTGACCGGGCCATGGCCATAGACCGAGTGGACGACGTCGCGCGAACCGATGCCCTGCAGTGCATAGAAGCGCGCGAGCAGAAGGTTCTGCATCTCGCGGCTCTTCGGGCCGTAGAGCAGAGGCTGCGGCTTTCCGGTCGTGCCGCTGGTGGTCTGGAAGATCAGCGGCGGCCGTTTGTCGGCGGGATAAGTGTCGAGGCCGTGAAAATCGCCGATCGGTGGATGTGCCTCGACAGAGGCCATCAGGTCGGACTTCGAATAGACCGGCAGCTTCTCGATGTCCTCGATTGACCGGATGTCGCCGGGCTCGATTCCGCGGGCGCCCCAGAGCCGCTGATAGAAGGGGATTTTCCAGGCGAAAGCGACCACCCGCAGGAATCGGGCGTTCTGGCCGGCGCGCAACTCGTCGCGGCTCAGCGTCGAAAAGCGATGCGCAAACTCTTCCGGCCGACCGTATTCGGCCAGGATGCCGGCATAATCCATTGCGTCGAAATAATTCAGAACAGTCATGCAATTCCCTCGGATGGACAAGGTCAGATATGGGCGGACAAAGCCTCTTTGAGTGGTGCGATCGTGTCGCCCTCCAGGAGCCCGTGGGCAGCCGACAGCAACGCGTCTCGCTCGTCGGGATAGAGCCCCACCCACGCACAGAGCGTGTGGAACTTGTCGGCGATCGCTGCTTCCGACATCGGGTTCTCGCTGTCGCCGAACGCGTCCGCCACGTCTTCGGACAGGATCTGCCCGTCAGAAAGAAGCACCTGAACCGAGGCGCCGAAATGCGCAGGGTAGCGGCTGGTGAAACGGTCGACCGCCCGGATCGAGACCCGCGATCGCAACTTGGCAAACAGGGGATCGGCGATGGCCGACGGCTCGAAATCAGCGAGTTCGGGCCGGCCTTTCGCCAGGACCACCGCGGTTGCGTGCTGAAGGCTGAACTTCGCGTCTCCCAAGGTTGCAGGCTGCGGTCTGTCGCAGAACCTGATGGCATCGGCGAACGTCTCGACATCGACGCGGATCACCTCGCGGCTGCCGATCCGTTCGCGGAGCGCGAGGGCCGCGTCGATCGTCGCATGCGCATGGCGGCAGGCCGGCCAGGGCTTGAAGCTCGTTTCCAGGAGCAGCCAGTCGGATTCGGGTTCGGAAATCACCAGCGAGGGCGCCCCGTCGGCCGCCATTGCGGCGAAGAAGCCCTGCGGACCCTCGAAGATTCGCGTCGGGCCGGTCAGGCCGCGGCGGGCGAGATCGGCCGCCTGCGCCCCGCGCCGCGCCGCTTCGGCGACATGCAGCGGCTTGGTCAGCACCGGTTCGTTTCGGCACTGCCAGAGTCCGGCGGACAGGGTGACGGAATTGCCGATCGCCGAGATTGTTTCGTCGTCGGAAAGGCCCAGCATGCGGGCGGCGGCAATGGCCGAGCCCGCGCCGCCGCAGGTGCCGGTATTGTGGAAGCTCGCATAATGCCGTGGCCCGACCGCCCGTCCCAGGCGGATCATCGCTTCGTAGCCCGCGACGATAGCCTCGAGCACCTCGATACCCTGGCGGTCACTCGCTGTGGCGAGGACTGCCGGGATGACCACTGGACCGGGATGCAGAAGCGCCGTCCGGTGCACGTCGTCCATTTCAAGGATGCTGCCGAGCGATCCATAGTGAAAGGCGAGATTGGCGGCGTCGCTGCCCGCTGCCGGGCCGCTTGCGAAGATCCGGCCCGCTTCGGTATTGCGGCCGGCGATCGCGCAGCCGATCCAGTCGATCAGATGCAGCACGGCGCGTTCGAGGATCTCCCGGCGCATCGGCCGGCGGGTCAGGCGGAGCAGGCGCGCACTGACGGTCTCTGTCGTGGTTTCCATGCCCATGGGATGCTTCCCGCTTGTAGCCGATCGAAGAGTGATCTACAAATTTGTCCGGACATATTTATCCAGAGTGTGCAGGTGCGCAAGAGCGGCGGGGGCGAGAAATCGGAATGACGGGAAAAAAAATGACGGGGGCCCGCGAGGCCGCTCGCCTGGCGGGACAAGGTGCGAATATCTTCATAGCCGGCTGTGCGTCCGAGCCGCTTCCGATTCTCGCCGCTGTCCAGGCGGAGCCTCAGCTTTGGGCTGACACGACCTTGTGGGGCACCTTCATCCCGGGCGTCAACGACCGCGACTTCACGGCGCTCGGCCTCGGAACCACGGTGCGTTCGATCTTCGCCACCCCCGGTCTCAGACCGGGTCGGACGTCTGCTTCGCTTCGGCTGATGCCCCTGCACTACAGTACCTGGTGGCAGTACCTTGCCGCGCCGGGTCTCATCGACATCGCCTATGTCACCGTGCCGCCGCCGCGCGACGATGGCACGATCGGCCTCGGAATCACGGCGGATTTCGCCCCCGCGCCGATCGCTGCCGGTGCGCGGCTCGTCGGGGTGATCAATCCCGCCATGCCGGACGTGGCGCGCGGACCTCGCCTGCCGCTCGAGCGCTTCGAGGCGCTCGTCGAGCACGAGGCGCCGCTTCCGGCCTACGACGCCGGGCCGCTTGATCCTGCGACGCGTCGGATTGCCGCCCATGTAGCCGGCTTGCTCAGGCCTGGCGACACGCTTCAGCTAGGGTTGGGAAAGGTGCAATCCGCCATCCTCGACCAGCTCGCTGCCAACCCCGTGCCGGGCCTCGCCTTTCATGCCGGCATGGTATCGGCACCGATTCGCTCGGCGCTCGAAGCGGGCGTCTTCGACAGGGGCGTAACCTGCGGTGTCGCCCTCGGCGACGCAGACTTCTACCGCTTCGTCGGTAGTCGGCTCGAAATGGAATTCGCGCCGGTCGGCTTTACCCACGCACAAAAGACTTTTTCTAAAATGGCACGTTTTATTTCAGTCAATTCTGTGCTCGAAGTGGATTTGTACGGACAGGCCAACGGCGAGTTCATTGGCGGCCGCCAGATCAGCGGGCATGGCGGGATGGTCGACTTCATCCGCGGCAGCCGACAGTCGGAAGCGGGCGTCTCCATTCTCGCCCTTCCGTCGACGGGCCGTGGCGGCACATTCAGCCGGATCGTGTCCACTTTGCCGGCGGGGATACCGGTGACGGTGGCGCGCTCGGATGTCGACGTGGTGGTGACGGAACACGGGATCGCGGACCTGCGCCACGCTGATACCGGCGAGCGTGCGGAGCGTCTGATCGGCATCGCGGATCCGGTCTATAGGGAGGAATTGCATCGCGCATGGAAAAGCATGTCGTAGCGAAACGATCGCCAGGCGACGCCGAGCGGGAAGCCGAGAAGCCGCGCTACCAGAGGCTGGGTGAGGAGCTGGAGCGCCGCATCGAGGCGGGCACCTACAAGATCGGCGACCTGTTGCCCACCGAGATCGAACTCTGCGAGGAATTCGACGTGTCGCGCTACACCGTTCGCGAGGCGCTCCGCAAGCTGATCGAGGGTGGTCTCGTCCAGCGCCGCCAGGGCTCCGGCAGCCAGGTCATCGCCACCAAGCGCGGCACCGCCTACGTCCACTCGATGCGGTCTCTGAGCGAGCTCTTTCAATATGCGACCGATACCCGGTTCGACATCCTGTCGACGCAGTCGGCGGTACCGGGGCGGAAATTCGCGCCCTATCTCGGTGACGGCGCCGACGTGCCGTGGCTGGTCGTCGAAGGTGTGCGGCAGGATGCGACCAACGGTGCGCCGATCTGCTTCTCGATCGTCCTGGTCAACAGCCAGTTCGCTGCCATCGAGCCGGAGCTCCGGCATCATTCCGGCGCCATCTACAGTCTCATCGAAAGTCGATTCGGCGTCGAGGTGGCGGATGTGGAACAGGAGATCCGCGCCGAACCCATACCGCGGGCCGCTGCCAATGCGCTCGGCGTCTCGGTCAAGATGTGGGCTGTCCGCGTGGTGCGGCGCTACATCGACGCCAGGGGCCAGACGATCCAGGTCTCCGTCAACTATCATCCCGGCGACCGCTTCTCCTACACGATGCATCTCCGTCGCGGGCAATTGCGCGGCGGCTGATTGGCCAGGAAGTCTACTTGCCGACGAGCGCTCCGTGCTCTCCGAGTGCCGGGAGCCGCAGGTCGAGCACGGCTGGTTCGTTGCGATACTTGACCGGCGTGCCGATGTGCAGATTGCCCGCCTCGTCCCGCAGCAGCATCTGGCGGCTTTCGACATGCGGCTGGTGAAAGGCTTCGTGCAGGTCCAGAACCGGCGCGAAGCAGACATCCTTGTCGGCGAACCAGGCTTCCCATTCGCGGCGCGACCGGGTGAGAAACGCCTCGCGCAGGAAAGCCTTGACGGGTGCCTGATCCGGTCCCGGCGGACCGCAGGCAATGGAAACGAGATCGGGCCGGCCGAGCGCGCCGAGAAGGTTCTCAGCGAATTTATGCTCGACGCCCCCGAGCGCCACGAAACCGCCACCAGCCGTTTCATAGATCGAGAACAGCGCATAGCCGCCGAAGGAGCGCTCCTCCTTGACCCGCGGAGCACGATCTTCGGCGAAGACGGGACCCGTGACATTTGGCAGCCAGGCCATGGTCGCATCCTGCATGGAAATGTCGAGATAGTCGCCCTCACCGGTCTTTTCGCGCCGGAGGAGCGCCATCAGGATGCCCGCGAGCGCAGTGAAGGAACCGGCCATGTCGGCGACGGGCATGTGCGGATTTGTCGGTTTGCCGTCATTGCCGAGATTGAGGCTGACCACCCCGGCCATCGCCTCGATCGCGAGGTCGTGGGCCGGCCGCCGCGATTCCGGCCCCGTCTGCCCGAAGGCCGAGATCGAGGCATAGACGATGCGGGAATTGACCGCACGCACGGCATCGTAGCCGACGCCCAGCCTGTCCACCACGCCCGGCCGAAACGCTTCCACCACGACATCGGCATCGCGGGCGAGAGCGAGGAAGGCGGCGACGTCGGCGGGATCCTTGAGATTCAGCACGACGCTCTTCTTGCCGCGATGGGTGTTGCGGAACCATACGCTCTCGCCATTGGCGCGATAGCCGACCTGCCTTACCGGTTCCCCCTGTCCCGGCGGTTCGATTTTGATCACCTCGGCGCCCTGGTCCGCCATCATCTGCGTCAGCATCGGACCCGGCAGGAAGAGCGACAGATCAAGAACGCGGTAGCCTTCGAGCTTCATGCCCTCGTCTCCTTCAGCAGTCCGAACGAAGGCGGAAGCCGGTTTCGCCTCGGCAAATGCATCGAACAATGTGCATCAGATCACGCCCGCCCGGCGCAGTTCGGCGATGTCGGATGCGCCATAGCCGGCTTCGGCAAGCACGGCCTCGGTATCGGCGCCAAGGGCCGGACCGGGTGAGGCCGACGCCCGGGCGCCCGCAACCCGGATCGGATTGGAGAGCACCCGGAAATCCGCGCGATCGGGATGGCGGATGGTCTGGATGCCCTCGCTTTCCGCGAGATAGGGGTTATCGAGCGCTTCCGATAGCGTGAGAACCGGTGCTGCCGGCACCAGTCCCGACAGCAGCGCCATCCAGTCGCCGGTCGTCCGTGTCCTGAACCGGGCATCGAGGATCGCCGCAAGCGCGTCGCGGTTGCGGTAGCGGTCGCCGCCGGTCCGAAAGCGCGGATCCTCGAGGAGGTCCGGCAGGTCGAGAAGGGTGCAGAGCGATTGCCAGAATTTCGGCAGGATGCACATCACGAAGAGGTGGCCGTCGCGCGTCGGAAAGGTCTCGCAGGGCACCACAGAGGGATGGCCGGAGCGCGGCCGGCGTTCCACCGTGTCCTTCTCATTGAGATACCAGGTCGCCGGATAGGTGAGCAGATGCACAGCGACGTCGTAGAGTGTCACGTCGACATCCGTGCCGCGGCCGGTCCGCGCGGCCCCGAAAAGCGCCGCAGTGACGGCAAAGGCCGTGGTGATCCCCGTCATGAAGTCGACGATCGACAGGCCCATCCGCGTCGGAGGTCCATCGGGCTCGCCGGTCAGGCTGAGGAAGCCGGCTTCCGCCTGCATCAGATAATCGTAGGCGGGCCAGTTCGCGCGCGTGCCGCTGCGGCCGTAGCCCGAAAGATGTGCGCAGACCAGAGACGGCTTGATCGCCGAAAGCGCTCCATGGGTGACGCCGAGCCGGTCGGGCAGGTCACCCCGGAGGTTGTTCATCACCACATCGGCGCTCGCCACCATCGCCTCGAACGCCTTGCGGCCGTCCGGATGCCGGATGTCGAGCGTTACGGACCGTTTGCCGAGATTGAACGTCTGGAAGAAGTGGCTATCGTTGGCACCGAGGAAATGCGGGCCCGAATGGCGTGAGCTGTCGCCGCCGGGCGCGCCTCCCGTTGCCGGCGGCTCGATCTTGATCACTTCGGCCCCCATGCCGGCAAGATGCATCGACGCGAACGGCCCCGCGCCATATTGCTCGAGCGAGAGCACGCGGACGCCCTTGAGAGGCGCCTCGCCGATGCCGATCATGCCGGGTTCCTCTCGATGAGCTGCTTGGCGATGATCATGCGCTGGATCTCGTTGGTCCCCTCGCCGATGCACATCAGCGGTGCGTCGCGGAAATAGCGCTCGACATGGAACTCCTTGGAATAGCTGTAGCCGCCGTGGATGCGCATGGCCTCGAGCGAATTCTCTACAGCGGCTTCCGAGGCGAAGTATTTCGCCATACCGGCCTCCATGTCGCACCGTTCGCCGGTGTCGTAGGCGCGGGCGGCGTCATAGGTCAGGAGTCGCGCCGCCTGCAGCCTGGTCGCCATCTCTCCGAGCTTGAGCTGGATCGCCTGATGCTCCGCGATCGGCTTGCCGAAGGTCTTGCGGATCTGTGCATAGCGCACGCTGTCCATCAGCGCCGCCTGGGCGATGCCGCAGCCGCGCGCGGCAATGTTGATGCGCCCGAGCTCGAGCCCGCCGAGCGCCGCCTGCATGCCGCGGCCTTCTTCCAGCCCGATCAGCCGGTCGGCCGGGATGCGGTAGTTCTCGAAGACCAGCTCGGCGCTGTCGATCGCCTTGTAGCCGAGCTTCTCCAGCTTGCGCGACACGGTGAAGCCCTCGCCCTTCTCGGCGATGAACATCGACATGCCCTTGTGTCGTGGCGTGGCGTCCGGATCCGTCTTCACCAGGAGCGCGAAGCACGATCCTTCGATGCCGTTGGTGATCCAGGTCTTGGTCCCGTTGATGACGTAGTGGTCGCCGTCTCGCACTGCGCGGGTTCGGATAGCCTGCAGGTCGGTGCCTGCGTCCGGCTCGGTCAGCGCCAGTCCGCCCCGGATCTCCCCGGTGGCGAAGCGCGGCAGATAGGCCTGGCGTTGTGCCTCGGTACCGGCGCGGTTGACGCAGGCGGCCATGATCAGATGGCTGTTGATGATGCCTGACAGCGCCATCCAGGTCGCGGAGATCCGCTCGATGATGCGGGCATAGGTCATGGCCGAAAGGCCGAGCCCGCCATATTCTACGGGGATCGTCGCGCCGAACAGGCCGAGCGCCTTCATCTGTTCGACGATCTCGTGCGGGTACTTGTCCTCGTGGTCGTATTTCAGGACATGCGGCTGAACGTCCTTTTCCAGCCACTTGCCGATGCTGTCGAGGATGAGGCTGTCTTCCTCGCCCAGTTCGAATGCGTTCGAATGTCTCATGTCTGCGGCTCCTGAAAATCTTCGGCGGGGGGCGGGGCGTCAGTATTTCGCCTTGGTCTCCACGTCGAAGCCGCGCTTGGCGATCAGCATCGTCCTCTGGAAGTCGCACACGACCTTGCCGTCCTGGTTGAAGCCGGTGGTCTTGACCGTGACGATACCGGCATTTGGTCGCGACTGGCTCTCGCGCTTGCCGAGCACTTCCGATTCCGCTGTCAGGGTGTCGCCGGCGAACAGCGGGAAGGTCATCTTGATGTCGGTCCAGCCGAGATTGGCGATAGCCTTCTGGCTGACATCGGTCACGCTCATGCCGACCATCAGCGCGACCGTCAGCGGCGAGCAGATGATGCAGCGGCCGAACTCCGAGTGTTTTGCATATTCGGCGTCGAAATGCATCGGATGGGTGTTCATGGTCAGAAGAGTGAACCATGTATTGTCGGTCTCGGTGATCGTCCGTCCCGGCCGATGCTCGTAGACGTCGCCGATCTCGAAATCCTCGTAGTAGCGGCCGAAGCTCTCCCGATAGCGCTGCGGCGCGATTTCCTTGAATGTAGCAACCATGGTCTCACTCGTCTTTCTTCTGTTCGTTACCCGCGCGACACGAGATCGCGCATGGCGAGGATCTTTTTCTGGGCGAGCACGACCGGACGTTCGACGAGTCTTCCGTCGACCACGGCCAGGCCGTTGGGGCTCGATTCATAGGCGGCGACGATCGTCTCGGCCCGCGTTACCTGCTCGGCCGTCGGCGCGAAGGTGCTGTTCACGTCGACGACATTGGCCGGGTGCAGCACGGCCTTGCCGGTAAAGCCGAGCGACCTGGCTTCGGCCGCCTCCCGGCGCACCGTCTCCGCATCGCGGAAGGCGATGCAGGGCACGTCGAATATGTCGATCAAGGCGCGCTTGGCCGCACCGACCAGGCGACTGCGGGCATAGAGCAGCGGCTCGCGCGCGATCTCCACCCCGAGTTCCGCCGAGAAATCGGCGCCGCCGAACATGCCGAAGACGATGCGCGGCGAGGCCGCGAAGATTTCGAAGGACCGGTCGAGGCCCTCGGTGCTCTCGATCAGCACGCCGAGCCCCAGATCCAGCGACGCCTCGTCGAGCAGTTCGGCGACCCAGCGCACCTCCTCCGCCGAGGACACCTTCGGCAGGAAGATGACGCCTTCTGCAGGGCGCGCCTCGATGATCGCGAGCAGGTCCCGCAATCCTTCGGCAGAGCGTGGCGAATTGATGCGCACCACTCGCTCCGGTCCGTCGGAGGGCACGAGAAACGGGATTGCGCTGGCCCGCGCCTCGGCCTTGGCGTGGGGCGGCACCGCATCCTCGAGGTCGAGGCAGACGACGTCTGCGCCGCTCGCCAAAGCCTTGGCATGCACTTCCAACCGGTTGCCCGGCGCGAAGAGCAGCGTCCTGCGGGCGCGAAGGGCAGTCATAGCCGATCTCCCAGCAACGTCATGCGGGGAATGAGGGCGACGTCGTCGAGGCTTTCGATAGTGCTGATCGCATCGACGAGTGCCTCGGCGCGGTCGTCTTCGAGACGGTAGCGGCCGAAGCCGCGGCACCGCATGAACTTCTCGATATTTTCCTCGTCCGTCAGCGGCATGCGGGGATCGCCATAGACACTGTGAAGCGTGAGCGAAAACTCCCGCCCGTCCTTGAGGCCGATCGAGATTGTCTGGGGTGTGAAGGCGTTGAGATCCGGATTGTCGTCCTGCTCCACCGTGACCGTCGCGGCAATGCCATGCGCGATCGGGTCGTCCAGCATCTCGCGGCCGAGAAAATCCGGCACGTCCACATGTCCGCGGGACAGGTAGACGCCGACCACGAAAGGCAGGCAGAGCTTGGCGTAGTTCGGCTCCGGATGCGGGATGTCGGGCCGCCCGACCAGCCGGTGCACCAGGGGCGGCACGCGGGCATGGACGCGGGCGATTTCACTGGGGGCGACCCCGTTATCGCGCATTAGCCGCGTCAGCCCGTCGATCGTACCATGCGTGAGCCGACCGCTCGGAAACGGCTTGTGCGCCATTTCGAGGATCTGCCAGTCCTGCCCGAGCCGGTCCAGGAAGGGTTCGATCTCGTAGTTGTTCTCCTCGAAGAGCACGAGGTAGCCATAGCGGCCGGTGAAGACGTCATGCGGCGCGCGAAACCCGGCCTTGGTCAGGTCGGCAGAGACGATCGCGGCGCGCGAATTGAACCCGACCTGCAGGCCGAGCATCGGCGTGCCCTCGAAATGTGCCTGCAGGGTCCCGCTTGCCTGCGAGTATTGCGCGCCGAGCACGTTCTTGATTTCCGTCTCGTCGAAGCCCGAGAGCTTGGCGATGGCCGCCGCCGCACCGAAGCCGCCCGCCGTGGCCGGGCGAAAGAAGCGAAGAGGCGCATCGGTCACGATGCCCAGCATCGTCGACACGTCGATGCCCAGGATGAGCGCGGTCAACAGGTCGCGACCGGCGAACACCCGACCCTTCGTCTTCTCGCGTTCGACCCAGGCGAACACCGACGACAGGATGGTCGCCATCGGATGCAGCACCGCGCCCTCGTGGACGCAGTCATATTCCAGGCAATGGATCTGGTAGCCGTTGACGATCGCCGCCGACTGCGCCGACATGCGTTCGCCGGTTAGCCAGACGGTGGCCTCGGGCGCGTCGCCCCAGCTTCGCGCCGTCTCCTTGAGCTCGTCGATTTGCGCGCCCGACGATCCCGCAAGCCCCACGCCGATCGTGTCGATGAGAAAGGTCTTCATCCGCTCGACGGCCGCGGGCGGAATGTCCTCGAAACGGGTGGAGAGGATATGGCGGGCGACGCGTGTGGTCGGATCGGGCATGCTCATGTCTGCGCTCCCGTGGGAGCGGGCACCTGGCTCGCGAAATGCCGGGCGATGTCGAGCCGGCTCGCGCACCAGACCCCGGCATGGGCGTTGACATGCTGAATGAAGCGCTCGAGCGCACCGATCCGACCCGGCCGGCCGATGATCCGAAGATGCAGGCCCATCGACATCATCCGCGGTTCCGCCGCTCCCTCCTCGTAGAGCTGGTCGAAGGTGGCGATCGCATAGTCGAGCCAGGTATCCGGGCTCAGCGACGGCGCGGTCCAGAACTTCATGTCGTTGGTGTCGATCGCATAGGGCACGATCACGATGGGCTTGAGCCCTGCCTCCGTCTCGACGGCGGTCCAGCGCGGATAATCGTCCGAGAGATCGTCCATATTGTAGAAGAAGCCCTCCTCGGCGAGCAGCCTCAGCGTGCGCTCCGTATGCAGATAGCGCGATAGCCAGCCGTGGGGCCTGGTGCCCGTGGTCGCTTCGATGCTTGTCACTGCCTTGCGGATGAACTCGCGCTCGCGCGCCTCGTCATAGGAAAACTGGTGGATCCAGCGCCAGCCGTGGCTGCAGGCCTCGTGCCCGCCCTCGACGATCAACCGCGCGAGATGTGGTGCGTTCTCGAGTGCCATGGCCGCCGCGGTGACCGTGGTCTTGATGCCGTATTTGGCGAAGAGCTTGAAGATGCGCGGCCCGCCCGCCCGGACGCCGTAGTCGTAGTTGGTCTCGTTGACGAAGTTGCGGATCGGGATCTTCAGTGCCACACCGAGCTCGTCCACCGGCTCGGGGCCCTTGTCGCCGCGTGCGATCGACATCTCGGATCCCTCCTCGATGTTGATGACGAAGGACATGGCGAGCCGGGCGTTGTTGGGCCAGCTGAAGGCGGTCGTCATCAGTGATACTCCTCGCCGCCTGAGACGTTGATCGCCTCGGCCGTGATATAGGCGGCGGCCTCCGAGCACAGGAAGGCGGCCGCCGCCGCGGTGTCGTCAGGGGTTCCGGTGCGGCCTAGCGGGATACGCCGCCGCATCTCGTCGAGATACTCGTCCAGGCTCTGGTTGCGCGCCCTCGACATGAAGTCGTTCTGCCAGGCACCGAGGCCCGTCGTCACGTGATTGGGGCAGATGGCATTGACCGTGATGCCGTGCGGCGCAAGTTCGAGCGCGGCGGCGCGGGTCAGGCCCAGGAGACCGTGCTTGGACGCCGTATAGGCTGTTGCGAAGGCAAAGCCGGATTTCGCCGCCTGCGAGGCGATGTTTATGATCCGCCCGCCGCGCCCGCCCCGGATCATCAGCCGCGCGGCATGTTTGGTCACGAGGACGGGTGCCCGCAAATTGACGCCGAGAACCGCGTCGAGATGCTCTGCCGGCATCTCGGTGATCGCACCCATGAGATAGCCGATTCCAGCATTGTTCACCACGATGTCGAGGCGGCCGTGCTGGCGGTCGATGTCGGCGACGATCGCGGCGATCGCGTCCTCCTGCATCAGGTCGCCGGTCGAGGTCGAGACGGCAGCGCCAGAGGAAGCCATCTCGGCGGCAACGGTCTCGAGATCGGTCGTCGTGCCAACGCCATGGGCAGGGGCGATCTCGCCCGCCGTCGCGCCCCGATCGTGCAGAACGACATGGGCGCCTGCCGCGGCGAGCCGCTTTGCAATCGCCTGGCCGAGGCCGGCACGGCGCCCGGCGCCCGTAACGAGTGCAACCTTGCCGGCAAGTTCCTGCGCAGCACTCATGGCTCAGAGGTCCTCTGTGGTAAGGAAGATCGGATTGTCGGCGAAGGCCTGGAAAGCCGCGGCGATACGCTTCATCGCGTCGGTGGCGATCTCTTCGCCGAACGTGCCCATATCGGCCACGTCGATGATCTCGACATAGCCGTAGGGCGGCCGGGCGTCCGAGCCGAGAACGCCGGTGATGCGGTGAACCCGGAAGGAATCGATGGACTTCAGGGCGTTGACCGTCGGTATATCGACCGACTTCGCCCAGGCGACATAGTCCTCCGCCTTCACGTCGGGACGCAGGTTGAACAGCACCACGATCCGCATTTCGACACCCCCTGGCGGCCGGCATCGCGTGCCGGGCTTGCATCGGTATTTGTCCGGACAAATTTGCGGCTGGCGCTGCAACTGTCAATCCCCATTTTGATTTTTTTGTCGCCGAAGCCCTCTTGACAGCGCGCTTCGCATGCGTTCGATTTGTCCAGACAAATATTGACTGGGTCTATCCCCCGCGCCGAATTTCGCAGTGCAGCACGCTCGTGAGGGCATCGACGGCGAGCGCCGCGGCGGGGACATGCCCGAGACACCGAAAGCCGGGCCATGCTTGTTCGCTACATCACCAAGAGGTTGCTGATCGGGCTGGTTCAGTTGCTGGGCCTGACGATCGCCGTCTTCTTCATCATCCGCATCCTGCCGGCCGATCCGGTATCGCGGCTGGTCGGGATGAATGCCAGCAAGGAGGCCTATGCCCAGGCGGCCGCAGAGCTCGGGCTGGACCGTCCCGTGCTCGAACAGTTGGCGATCTATCTCGGCTTTCACCCGTCGATCGCCCCCGGACTACTCCAGGGCTCGCTCGGCAATTCCTGGGTGACGGGATCGGCAGTCACCGCCGATATCGCCACCTACCTGCCGGTCACCATCGAACTCATCACGCTCGCCTTCATCCTCGCCTTCCTCGTCGCCGTCCCGGTGGGCATGCTGGGGGCGCTCAACCCCGGTGGCCGTGCCGACAAGGGCGTCTTCGTCTACAGTCTGTTTGCCGGCTCCCAGCCGGAATTCTGGTGGGGCCTGCTCTTCGTCTATGTCTTCTATTTCAAGCTCGGCATCGCGCCCGCGCCGCTTGGGCGGATCTCGCCGATGTCGACGCCGCCGGACACCGTCACCGGCTTCATTCTCGTCGACAGCCTGATTGCCGGAGACGGCGCCATATTCATCGAAGCGCTGCATCACCTGATGATGCCGGTGATCACGCTCGCCTTCATCCTTTCGGGGCCGATCATCAAAATGGTCCGGCAGAACATGATGCGCGCGCTGCAATCCGATTTCGTGCTCTACGCTAATGCCATCGGCCTGCCGTCCGGTCGTGTCGCCCGCTATGCGCTCCGGGCCGCGATGGCGCCATCGATGACGCTGATCGGCATTCTCTATTCCTTCATGCTGAGCGGCGCGGTGCTGGTCGAGAGCGTCTTCTCGATCACCGGCATCGGCATGTATTCCGTGCAGTCGGTGCTCGCCTTCGACTATCCGGCCATCCAGGGCGTCATCCTCGTGATCACGGCGATCTCGCTTCTCGTCTATCTCGGCCTGGACATCCTCCACGCCGCCATCGATCCGCGGATTGTGTACTGATGTCCCAGCTCGAACTCACAGACCCGACGACGGAACGGAAGCCCCGCCGCGACTGGCTGTTCCTGGTCGGCGCGACGATCGTGGCGGCCGCCTGCGCGCTTGCCGTCGTCGGCCCCTATATCGGTCCCTACGATCCGACGCTCACCACCATCGACATATCGGTGCCGCCCCCGTCCCTGACCGAGGTGCCGGCACTGCTGGTGGACTGGCTGGCCGGCCGGCTAGAGACACCGCCGCACTGGATGGGCACCGACGCGAGCGGCTACGATGTCTTCTCGCGCGTGCTCGCCGCGCCCCGAACCGATCTCGTCATCGCCCTGGCAGCCAACGCTCTGTCGCTGGTCGCCGGCGTCCTGCTCGGCCTGATCGCCGGCTACTTCCGCAATCCTGCCACCGAGCTTCTGATGCGGATATCGGACGTCATGCAATCCTTCCCGGTCTTCATCTCGGCGATGGTGCTCGTTGCGCTTGCGGGCCGGTCGACCAGCAACATCGTGATCGCGCTCGCCTTCGTCTACACGCCGATCTACATCCGCCTCACGCGTGCCGAGGTCCTCAGCCAGAAGACGCGGGGCTTCATCGAGGCGGCGCGCGCCATCGGCAATTCCGAACTGGCGATCGCCACGCGCCACGTGCTTCCCAATTCGCTGACACCCGCCCTCATCCAGTCCTCGGTGACGATCGGCTTTGCCATCCTGCTCACCGCCGGCCTGTCCTTCGTCGGCGCGGGCGTCCGTCCGCCGACGCCGGAATGGGGTCTGATGATCTCCACCGGCGCCAACCAGCTGATATTGGGCGAATGGTGGCCCTCGGTCTTTCCGGGACTGGCGATCTCGCTCACCGTGTTCGGCTTCGCCGTGCTCGGCAACGCGCTGGAGCGGCATTATGACAAGGCCTGACATGACCTCTACGCCCCCATCCGGAGGACCGGAGACCACCCCTGCCGCCAGCACCATCCTCGCGGTTCGCGACCTCAAGGTCGGCTATCCCGTCGAGGGCGGCACGTTCGTGCCCGTGCGCAACCTGACCTTCTCCATCGCCGAGCGCGAGGTCGTCGGCCTGGTCGGCGACGCCGGCAGCGGCAAATCGACCGCCGCGCTGGCGCTGGTCGGTCTCACCCGTCCGCCCGGCAGGATCATGAACGGACGCGTCGAGTTCCTGGGCGAGGACCTGCTCGCCATGTCCGAGGACAGGCTGCGCGCGATACGCGGCCGGGACATCGGCTATATCGTGCAGAATCCCCGCGGCTCGCTCAACCCGATGATCAGCGTCGGCCGCCAGATCGAATATGCCTACCTCGCCCACAACGAAGCCGGCCGCAGCGACAGCCGAAGCCACGCCATCGACATGCTGAAGATGGTCGGCATCAACGATCCGGAGCGGCGTTACGATTCCTTCGCCCACGAATTGTCGGGCGGCATGGCGCAGCGCGCGCTCATCGCCATGGCGCTGTCGTCCAGCCCGCGTCTGCTTATCGCCGACGAGCCGACGAGCGGCCTCGACGTCACGATCCAGGCGCAGTTCCTCGACCAGATGTGGAAGACGGTTCGCGAAACGGGTTCGGCCATGCTGCTGGTCAGCCAGGAGCTCGGCGTCATCGCCAATTACTGCGACCGCGTGCTGGTGATGCATGACGGCGTGATTGTCGAGGACGCGCCGGTGCGGGAGTTCTTCGCCGCGCCGCGCCATGCCTATAGCCAGGAGGTGCTCAGGCTTTACCGCGAACGCGGTGGTGCGTTCCCAAAGGCTTTGCCGCCCGGCGAAGGCGTGCCGCTCATCACTCTGGGCGGACTGACGAAGCATTTTCCGATCCGGGGATCCGACAAGGTGGTGCAGGCCGTCGACAAGGTCGATCTCACCATCCGCAAGGGCGAATCGATCGGCCTCGTCGGAGAGAGTGGCTCTGGCAAGACCACGGTCGGGCGCTGCCTGCTTCAGTTGATCCGTCCCACCGCCGGTTCCGTCGCCTACGGCTCGGCCGATCTGACGAAGATCGCCGCCGACGTGATGCGGCGCTACCGGTCGAAGCTGCAGATCGTCTTCCAGGATCCCTACGAGAGCCTCAATCCACGCTGGACGATCGCCGAGCTGCTTGCCGAACCGCTGCGCGTCCATACTCGCCTGTCGCGGCAGGAGATGCGGCGCAAGGCCGCCGAGGTGCTGCGGCTGGTTCGTCTCGACGAGACGCTTCTCGACCGCAAGCCGCGCGGTCTCGGCGCCGGTACCCTCCAGCGAATCAACATTGCCCGCGCCCTGATCTGCGAACCGGAATTCATCGTGCTCGATGAGCCGACCTCGGTGCTCGCGCCGCGCGCCCGAAACGAACTGATCGAGCTTCTGGCGCGGCTGCAGAAGGAGCTCGGCCTCGCCTATCTCTTCATCAGCCACGACCTGACGACGGTACGCTATCTTTGCCAGCGCGTCGCCGTCATGTATCTCGGTCAGATCGTCGAGGAAGGCAGCGTCGAAGACGTGTTCACCGCGCCGAAGCATCCCTATTCGAGGGCGCTGCTCTCGGCGCATCTCTTTCCCGATCCGACCCGGCGGCGCGTCGACTATCCGGTTGCAGCCCAGCTCGAGGGCGAGATCCCGAGCCCGATCGACGTGCCGAAAGGCTGCTATCTCGCCAGTCGCTGTCCGTTCCACCGCGACGAATGCAAGGCGCCGCAGCCCCTCGTGGCGCTCGCGCCCGGTCGGACCGTGCGCTGCGTGCGCGTCGTCGAGGGCAGCCTCGACATGCCGGCGCCGTCGGCCGCCCACTGACCAGAGAGGGGGAAGCCGCTTATGGAAGACTACGACTTCATCGTCATCGGCGCCGGCTCGGCGGGTTGCGTGCTCGCCAACCGCCTGAGCGCCGATCCCGGAAAGCGGGTCCTGCTCATCGAAGCGGGCGGTGGCGATCGCAATCCGGTCTTTACCATTCCGCTTCTCGCCGGCGTCGCCTATTTTTGGAAGTCGAGCAACTGGGGCTATGAGACGGTGCCGCAGAAACATCTCGACGGGCGCCGGATCAAGTGGCCGCGCGGCAAGGTGCTCGGCGGGTCCTCGACGATCAACGGCATGATGTATATGCGCGGCAACGCCGCCGACTACGACCAGTGGGCGGCGCTCGGCCTGCCGGGCTGGTCCTATGCCGAGGTGCTGCCCTATTTCCGCCGATCGCAGAATGCGACAAACCGGCATGGCTCGCCCTATCATGGTACCGCCGGCGAACTGACCTCGCGCCGGGCGACGGGCGCCAATCCGCTCTACGCGTCCTTCCTTCAGGCCGGCCGGCAGCGCGGCTTTCCCCTGAACGACGATTTCAACGGTGCCCGACAGGAAGGTCTCGGTTTTTACGACTTCAATATCCGTGACGGCCGCCGCGAGAGTACCGCGACCGCCTTTCTCCGCCCGGCCCTCGGCCGCGCGAACCTGACAGTCTGGACGGGCGCGCTTGCCGAACGCCTCGTGATCGAGAACAACCGGGCCACGGGCGTGCTCGTGTCGCGCGGCGGCGAGCGGCTCACGGCGCGATGCCGGGGCGAGATCGTGCTGTCCGGCGGCGCGATCAACTCGCCGCAACTGCTGCAGATCTCCGGAATCGGCGATCCGGCGCTGCTCAAGGCCGCCGGCGTCGAGCCGCTGGTGACCGCACCCGATGTCGGGCGCAATCTCCAGGACCATCTCGGTGTCTACCTGAAATATGCCTCGCGCGATCCGGTGACCCTTTACCGCCTGTTCCGCCCCGACCGGGCCGCCGCCGCCTTCGCCCAGGCCTATTTCTTCGGCCGCGGACCGGCTTCGGACGTGCCACTCGAGGCCGGCGGCTTTCTCAAGACGCGGCCAGAACTCGACATCCCCGACATTCACATCACCTTCGTGCCGGGTCTCAATCTCGAGACGACACGGGCCGGCCAGGGCCGGCACGGTTACCTGATCAACTTCTACCAGCTCCGGCCGAAGAGCCGCGGGGAGATCCGCATCACCTCGCCCGATCCCCGTCGTCATCCGCTGATCGACCCGAACTATCTCGCGGAGGAAGAGGACCGGCGCTGCATCCGCGACGGCATCCGCCTCGCCCGTGCGCTCGGCGAGGCTGAGCCGCTCAGCCGGCACAAGGATCGGGACATTTCCCCCGTCGAGGCTGATTTCGCCGACGACGCGGCGATCGACCGCTGGGCGCGGAGCGATGCCAACACAATCTTCCATCCGGTCGGCACCTGCCGCATGGGCAGTGATCCGGCCTCCGTCGTGGACGCCGCGCTGCGCGTCCGTGGTGTTGCCGGCCTGCGCGTCGCCGATGCCTCGGTCATGCCGCTCGTCGTGGGCGGTAACACCTCGGCGCCGACGATGATGATCGCCGAGCGCGCCGCCGACATGCTTCTCGGCAAGGCGCCACTCGCGCCAGAATATCCGGAACGGAGCTGAGGCATGACCGCACGGCAAACCCTTTTCGCGGATGGCAGGCTGATCCTCGTCCATGGGGCTGTCGCCCGGCTGCAGCTCAACCAGCCGGACAAGCGCAATGCCATTTCCCAAGCCATGTGGAAGGGCTTCGAACTGGCCTGCGACGAAATCGAATCCGATCCTGACATCAAGGTGGTGGTGGTCGCCTCGGCGGATGGCACGGCCTTCTCGGCCGGCGCGGACATTTCCGAATTTGCCGAAATCTACGGCTCGCCCGAAAGGACGCAGGAGGCCAATCGGGCGATCCGTGCGGCGCAGGCAAGGCTGCGTGGTCTCGATCGGCCGACGATTGCAATGATCGAGGGAGTCTGTGTCGGCGGCGGTATGGGGATTGCGCTCGCCTGCGACCTCCGTTTCGCTGTGCCCGAGGCGCGCTTTGCGATCACCCCGGCCAAGCTCGGCCTCGCCTACAGCTTCCTCGACACCGCTCAGCTTGTCGAGAAGGTCGGCCCGTCGGCCGCCAAGGACATCCTGTTCTCGGCGCGGATGATTGAGGGAGAAGAGGCTCGCGCAATCGGGCTCGTCGACCGCCTGGTCGCTGCCGACGGCATCCGGTCGGAGACGATGGCCTATGCCGAGGCGCTGACACGGCTGTCGCAGGCGTCGATCCGGACCGCAAAGGCCGTCGTCAACGGCATTTCCGACGCTTTGGCCGCCAAGGCGGAGGCGTTTGAGGCCCGCGTGGATTCGGCTTTTTCGGGCGATGATTTCAAGGAAGGTTACAGCGCCTTCCTGGAGAAGCGGCCGCCGGTCTTTCGGTGAAAAGCTACGTCAGAAGGGGAATTCGGCGCCGTTCATGGCGATGGCCTGGCCGCTGACATAGTCGGCGTCGTCAGACGCGAGCCAGGAGACGGCCGCGGCGACATCGTCCGGCGTGCCGAACCGGCCCCAGGGCACGCTCGCCTTGAACCCTTCGACGACGGCTTCGGGCGTCTGGCCCGTCACCCGGGCGAAACCCTGGGCAATGCCGCCCCAGAACGGCGTCTCGATATGGCCGGGCGCATAACAGTTGCATCGTATGCGATGCGCGGCGAGTTCGACGGCCAGGGACTGGGTCAGCATGATGATCGCCGCCTTGGAGGCGCAATAGGCCGAGAGGTTCGGGACGCCGCGGCGACCCGCACCGGACGCGGCGTTGACGATCAGGCCGCCGGTTCCCTGTTCGATCATCCGGCGGGCCGCCGCGCGCGACCCGAGAAAGACGCTATGCAGGTTGATCTCGGTCACCCTACGCCATTCGGCGAAATCCATGGCGGCCACCGGGCCGATGGAGATGACGCCGGCGTTGCAGACCATGACGTCGAGGCTGCCGAAACGGTCGACGGCGCTGGCGACCGCGCCGTCGACATCCGCCTCGGACGCCGCATCGCCCACGAGTGATACGAACCGGCCCGGCGGGGTCTCGGGCGAGACGTCAGTCGGCCTCAGGTCGAAGGACGCGACATGGGCACCTTCCGCCAGCATGCGCTCCACGATGCCGAGCCCGATGCCGCTCGCTCCGCCGGTAACGAGAACGGTCTTGCCGGAATGCTTGCCTGGTGTCGCTGCCATGTCCTGCCCTTCACGATGGCCGTGGCTCGCCATGGGGAGGACGCCGGGCGTAAGGCCCGGCGCCTTGCTGTCACTCGAAGCTCAGATCCGAGTAGCGGATCGAGTTGTCTGGGTACCAGCGCATGCCCTTGAGCTTGTCGGAATAGGCCCACTGGGTCTTGTATTCGACGACAGGAAGCCAGGCGACGTCAGAGGCGATCTGTTGCTGGATATCGGCCAGGATGGCGTTGCGCTTGGCTGCATCGGGCTCGACCCGTGCCTTGGACCAGAGATCGTCGACCATCGCGTTGGAATAGTTGACCATGTTGTTGAGCCCGCCCTTGTCCTTGGAGACGAAGAACAGCTGGATCGCATAGCCGGCGTCGACGCCGATCGGCTTTTCCTGGTCGTTGACGGCAAAAGGCAGGTCGCGCTTGACGAGCTGGCGGTCGCCATACTGCGTCTGCGGGATCGGGTTCAGCGAGGCCGGGATGCCGACATTGCGGAGCGCAGACTGGATGATGTTGACGATCGGACCGAGCGTCGATTCCTTCTCGGCCACATAGGAGAGCTGGAAGGCATCGGCGAACTGGTCGAGGCCCTTTCCGTCGGGATAGCCGGCTTCTGCAAGCAGCTTCTTGGCGAGTTCCGGATCGTATTTCGCCGGCGTCTTGGCCGCTACATAGCCCGGATAGCTGCTTGGCACCACCCCGTCCCATTTCGAGGCCTGGCCGAAATAGCCGGTCTTGATGATCTGGTCATAGGGGATCGCATGGGCGACCGCCTCGCGGACCTTCGGATTGTCGAACGGCTTGGTGAGGAAGTTCATGTGGATGAACATGTTCTCGTTGCCGGTCACGCCGCCAACCTTCAGGCCGTCCATTGCGCGGAGGCTGTCATATTCCTTCGGCGTCAGGCCCGTCACCAGCTGTGCCTGCCCGGTGCGCAGCACGACGAGACGGTTCGATGACTGCGGCACGCGGCGGACGCTGACGCGTTCGATCTTCGGCGCGCCGCCGTAATAGTCGGGATTGGCCTTGTAGGAAACTTCCTGGTTCTTCTTCCAGCTTTCGAGGCAATAGGGGCCGAAGCCGGGGGCATTCTCGTTGTTGACGTAGTTGTGCGACCAGGGATCCTCGGCGGTCTTGTGCGCCTCCATCGTTTCCTTGTCGAAGACCAGCAGGCCGAAGATCGACAGGACGGGCAGGAAGAGGGCGTTCGGCTCGGACTGCTTGATGGCGACCGTGTAGTCGTCGATCTTGGTCACTTCGTCGCCCAGTTCCTTGGCTTTGGGGTCCTTGCCGAAGACATCGGGCGTGAAGCCCTTGATCGAGGCCACGTTCGACAGGAACCAGCCGATCGGTGCCGCACCCGATACGCTCTTGGCGCGGGCGAAGGTGTAGACGACATCGTCGGCATTGAAGGTCGCGCCGTTGCAGCCCTTGACGCCCTGGCGCAGCTTGAGCGTCCAGGTCAGCGTTGCCGCGTCATAGGTCCAGCTCTCCGCCAGCGCGCCTTCGAATTTCGAGAAATCCGGCATCGTCACGCCGCTGTCGTTCGCCGGGCCGGCGGCATATTTCACCAGCGGCTCGAGCAGCGTCACCATGCCCTGCTGGCTGGAGGGGATGGCGGCCGAGGGACCGTCATAGTCGAGGCCAGCCACGACGTCCTCGGACAGGATCAGGAGTTGCTGCGCATTGACATGGGCGGCGGCTGCAAAGGTCAATGCAGTCGAGCCCGCGATCATCATCGCGAATTTCCGGAAAGCGCTCATGCTGGTTCCCCATTATTGTGACAATTTGTCCGGACAAATAATGATCAAGGCTTTTCGGGTGTCAAGGGTGATTCGGAAAATTCCCGCCGCCATGGCAGACCCCGGCGGGCCGGCCGCATCCGCCCGGCACGGATTGGCGGTAGACAGGCGCCGGAAACTGGCGCTATAGATTTGTCCGGACAAATATACGGTTCAAACCGGCAACGACGCACGAGGAGGTTGGCCATGTCCTGGGACTATATCGTCGTCGGCTCGGGTTCGTCGGGCGCCATCGTCGCCAACCGGCTCAGCGCCGACCCGACCATCCGGGTGCTGCTGCTGGAGGCCGGCGGATCCGACCGCAAGCTGAGATACCGGATCCCCTCGCTCTGCGTCGCCTGCATCGGCAATCCCGAATCCGACTGGATGTTTCCCACCGATCCGGACCCCACGCGGGGCGGCAAGACCGACCTGCTGTCGCGCGGCAAGGTGCTGGGCGGATCGAGCTCCATCAACGGCATCATCTATGTCCGTGGCAACCGGGGCGACTACGATCACTGGGCACAGCTCGGCAATATCGGCTGGGACTACGACACGATGGTCGGTTACTTCCGCAAGCTCGAGCGGAACAGGGACGGCGCCTCCGACGACTACGGCCGCGACGGCCATGTCAGCATAAGCGAAATGCGCGGCGCGCCCTTCATGTCGCATGTCTTCGTCGAGGCCATGGCCGAGCTCGGCTACCGCAAGAACCGGGCCTACAATGCCGATCCGTCGGAAGGCGTCGCCATCGCCCATGGCACCCATAGCTACGGCATCCGCTCAAGCACCGCGCGCGCCTATCTCGATCCGGTCCGCCATCGCCGCAACCTGACGATCCTCACCGGTGCCAGTGCACGCCGGGTACTGTTCGAGGGGCGACGCGCCATCGGCGTGGAATTCGAGCACCAGGGCGCGATCCGGACGGAGCGGGCGGCGGCGGAAGTCGTGCTCAGCGCCAGCACCTTCAACTCGCCCAAGCTCCTGATGCTGTCGGGGATCGGCCCCGGCGACCAGCTCCGCGGGCTCGGCATCGAAGTGCTCGCCGACAGCCCCGGTGTCGGCCGCAATCTTCAGGACCATCCCGTCTCCAATGTCCGGGCGCTGGTCAACCGCCGGACAACCAATCTCGACGACAATTTCCTCGGCAAGATCAGGCACGGCCTGCGTTTTGCCTTCACGCTCGGCGGTCCCGCGACCTACCTCCAGTCGGCCGTGGCCTTCGTGCGCTCGAACCCGGATCTCGATTATCCCGACATCCAGTTCCATTTCGGCGCCTTCGCCTACCAGATCACGCCCGAGGGCATCCGCATGCTGGACCGGCCCGCGGTCACGCTGCAACCCAACGTCAACCGCACCCGTAGCCGCGGCTACATGGAACTGCGTTCGCCCGATCCCGAAGCCAAGCCCGTCATCCAGATGAACCTGCTCGGCGATCCCTACGATGTCGAAACGCTGATAGCAGGCACAAAAATCGCCCGACGGGCGCTCGCCACACGTGCATTCGCGCCCTATCTCGTCGGCGAACTGTCGCCCGGAACGGATGTGCAGACCGATGCCCAGTGGGAGGCCTATACGCGGCGAGTCGCCAGCCATGTCTACCACGCCTGCGGGACCTGCAAGATGGGTGTCGACGACATGGCTGTTGTCGATCCCCGGCTGCGGGTGCTGGGCGTCACCGGGTTGCGCGTCGTCGATAGCTCGATCATTCCCCAGATCCCGAGCGGCAATCTCAATGCGATCAGCATGGCGATCGGCGAGAAGGGGGCCGACTTGATCCTCGAGGATCGACGCGCGCTTGTGGCGATGGCCGGCTGAGATCCGGGACGGACGGCGGCCCGGCTCAGGCGACGGCGCCGCGCCGCGCAGATGGAGGCCGCGCCGGACGGGGCCGCCGGTCGTCACTCGCGGTGCCCGGTTCCTCGATCTGGCTGCGGATCATGTCATAGGCGACCGCCGTGTTCGACACCGACCGGTAGAAATTGATCAGCTGGTCCCAGGGATCGGCGATCTTGTTCAGGCCGGAGATGAAGACGAGCAGCGTGCCGACCTGCGTCATGCCATGGATGACGAGATAGCCGCCGAAGCTTAGCACCACGATTGGACCGAGCGCATCAAGGAAGTTGCCGAGCGCCGAGAGCAGGAATTTTCGCAGGTAGATGCCGATCCGGAGCATGTAGATGCGGTTGGTGATGCTGATTCCGGTGACCCGCGCCGCCGCCAGCCCCGCTGCAATTCGGCCGAGGCTGCGGACATTGACGATCCGGAGCCGCGCCAGCCGGTTGATCGAATATTGCGTGACCGGCACGATCAGCGCCTGCGGCAGGTAGAGCGCCACGGCGATCATTGCGATCATGGGCTCGACCCAGAGCAGATAGCCGGCGACATAGAGGATCGTTGCACCTGTCAGCAGCGGCAGTCCGAAGGCCTCGCCGCCGAAGCCGCTGACATCCTCGGTTTCAGCCGCCAGCATCGACACCACGGTTCCCGCGCCGAGCGTGGCCGCAGCCGCCCCCTCGTTCTGGCTCCGCTCGAGTGCATCGCCGACGATGCGGAGCCGGATGTCGCGAGCGATACCCTCCGCCACCATGCCCTTGATCATGTTGAGCGCGAATTTCGTCAAGCCCTGCAGAATGACGATGGCCAGATAGGCCAGGCAAAGCCAGACGAGCAGGGTCATGTCGCGATCGACGAGCGCCCCGTTGACGATCCGCCGCTGCACCTCGAGCGGCACCATCATCAGTGGCGCCAGAACCATAGTCAGCAGGCATATGGCGATCTGCCGCGACCGGCTTTCCTTCCAGACATAGGCGTATAGGTCGCGGCTGAGCGCGAATGTCTTGCGAAAACGGTCTACCATCCTGTCCTCTCGACCGGCGGGGCCTGACGTCGCGCGGCGACGCGACAGACCTTGGCCATCGCCGGAGAAGATCAGCAGTCGGCTCTCCGTTCATTGACTTCGATCAAGTTCATTGGCGGTCGAGACGCATCCGGAAACGGGTGGCTCAAACCATTGGGGTTGATGTCGGTCATGGCGTCCGCCTCACGGCGCCCTATGGTCGGGCTTCATGGTCGAAGGGAAGCAGCCGATGCCGAATGACCCGCGGTCCGGAAAAGACGACATGCCCTATTGGTCGGCCACCCCATCCGCGATGATGGCGCGGCTCGCGAGCGGTCCAGGTGGGCTGACGTCCCGCGAAGCGGTGCTGCGGCTCGCGGCTGGGGGTCCGAACCGGCTGCCGGGCAGCGGTGCCTCGCCCGCCTGGCATCTTCTTCTCCGGCAGTTCCGCAGCGCGCTCGTGCTGATCCTGATCTTCGCCGCCGTCGTGTCGGCTCTGGTGGGCGAGCGGCACGAGGCGATCATCATCGCCCTGATCATCCTGGCGAGCTGCGGCATGGGCTTCCTTCAGGAATACCGCGCCACTCGCGCCATGGATGCGCTGAAGCGTTCTATCTCGCAGCGCGCCACCGTGATCCGGGACGGACGACCCGTCGAGATCCGCGCCGAGGAGGTGGTTCCCGGCGACATCCTGCAGATGGCGGCTGGAACTCTGATCGCTGCTGACGCACTCATCCTCGAGGCCAACGAATTCAATGTCAGCGAGGCCGTGCTGACCGGCGAGACCTTCCCGGTGCAGAAGGCGCCGGGCCTCGCGCCGGCTGAAGCCGGCTTGTCGAAACGCGGCAATGTCGTCTTTTCCGGCACGTCGGTCAGGAGTGGTACCGCCAACGCGCTGGTCGTCCACACCGGCGGCGCCACGGAATTCGCGGCCATCGCCTCCGCCGTCGGTCGCGAGGCGCCGGAAACGCAGTTTGGCCGCGGCATCCGCCAGTTCGGCGCGATGATGACCGAGGTCATGCTGGTCATCGTCGTCATCGTCTTCGTGGTCAATCTTGTGCTCGAACGGCCGCTGATCGATTCCCTGCTGTTCTCGCTCGCGCTCGCCGTTGGTCTCGCCCCCGAGCTCTTGCCCGCGATCATATCCATCACGCTGGCGAGCGGCGCTCGCCGTATGGCGCAGAGCGGCGTCGTCGTGCGCCGGCTTGAATCGATCGAGAATCTTGGCAGCATGGACACGCTCTGCACCGACAAGACCGGCACGCTGACCGAGGGAGTCGTGCGGCTCGACCAGGCGCTGGATCCCGATGGCAAGGCTTCCGACACCGTCCGGCGCCTCGCCTTAGTCAACGCCCGCCTCCAGACCGGGATTCCCAATCCCCTCGATGATGCCATCATCGGTTCGGTGGGTGAGGCCGCTGGCGCCCTGCCGGAGAAACGCGGCGAGATCCCCTACGACTTCGCCCGCAAGCGGCTTTCCGTCATCGTCCGCGAGCCCGGCACGGCGGCGGATCTGCTGATCTGCAAAGGGGCGGTCGGGCCGCTCCTGGAGATCTGCGGTCAAGTCCGGGAAGGGGAAAGCGACTTGCCCCTCGATCCCGCGCGACGAGAGGTCCTCGAGGCCCGGTTCCGCGATTGGAGCGGCGAGGGTTATCGTGTCCTGGCAGTCGCAACCCGCGCGCTCGACGACGCTTCGCCCAGGCGCCATGACGCCGAGGCCGCGCTCTGCCTTGAGGGTTTCCTGCTGTTCTTCGACCCGCCCAAGGCCGGCATCTCCGAGACGATCGCGGCGCTCGGCAAGCGCGGCGTCCAGGTCAAGATGATCTCGGGCGACAACCGCCATGTTGCCGCTCATGTCGCGCGGAGCATCGGCCTCAGGGCGGACCGCGTCATGACTGGCGAGGATCTTGCCCGGCTGACGAAGAACGCGCTCTTCGGCGCGGTCTCCCATGCCGACATCTTCGCCGAAATCGATCCAAACCAGAAGGAACGGATCATCGAGGCACTGCATCGCCGCGGACATGCGGTCGGCTATCTCGGCGACGGCATCAACGACGCGCCCGCGCTTCAAGCCGCCGATGTCGGCATTTCCGTGGAGACGGCGGTCGACGTCGCCCGCGAGGCGGCCGATATCGTGCTGCTCAAGCGCGACCTTGACGTCCTAATCCAGGGCATCGACGATGGCCGGCGGACCTTCGCCAACACGATGAAGTATATTGTCACCACGACAAGCGCAAATTTCGGCAACATGGTCAGCATGGCGTTCGCCTCGATGGTGCTGCCCTTCCTGCCGCTTCTCGCCAAGCAGATCCTGCTCAACAACCTGATGTCGGACATCCCCTCGCTCGCCATCGCCAGTGACAATGTCGACGCCGCCGATCTCGCCCGACCGCACCGTTGGGACATCCGCTATGTGCGACGGTTCATGATCACCTTCGGCCTGGTCAGTTCCGTCTTCGACATTATCACCTTCGGTTTCCTGCTCTTCGTCGCCCATGCCGGCGAGGCGATGTTCCAGACCGGCTGGTTCGTCGAATCCTTGCTCACCGAATTGGTGATCGTCCTGACGATCCGCACGATGCAGGCCTTCTGGCGGAGCCGTCCCGGCAATCTCCTGATGGCCCTGACTGCCCTGATGGCTGGGGTCGCCCTGTCGGTCCCCTATCTGCCGGCTGCCGCCTGGTTCGGATTCGTGCCGCTGCCGACATGGGTGCTCGCGAGCCTCGTCGGTATCACGCTCTGCTACGTCGCTGCCTGCGAAGCCGCCAAGCGAATTATTGCCGGCAGGGTACGCCGGGCGCGATAGAGGCCTTCAGGTCTTCGGCGGGCCCGCAGGCGTACCCCGCAGCATCCGGAGCAGCATCATGGCGAGCGGCGCCACCAGACCGAGCAGCGCGCGGTCGAGCCCGCCGCCACCAAGAAGCAATCCGAGGGGCGAGACGTCGCCGCTCCGCTTGACTTCGGTGACGAGCGATTCGAGCGCCTGATGGTGCATTTCGCGCGCGAGCTCGATTTCCTTGCCGGGCTTGCGCGCTGCGGCAATGGCCAGAAGCAGGCCGGCGAGCGCGAGGCTCGCCACCGAAACGATCAACGCCGCGAGCACCGGTCCGACGCTCTCCCTGAGCCAGAGATAGAGGGCCACGCCCAGCATGATGGCGCCGAAGAGCGCGATCACCATAGCAGCGGCCTGAAGTGCGATCTGCGACATCCGCGTCCGGAAGGTCAGGTCGGCGATCAGCGTGTCGGCGCGGGCCAGCGCCCGGAGCGACTGCATCAGGGTTTCGATCTGCATGGCATGTCTCCAATCATTTCGACAGGCGGCCGACGGCGACGCCGAGCAGGAAGGCGGCGCCCGCCGCCGCTGCGGGATGGCGGGCGAGCAGGCCTGCCACATCGTCGCCGGTCTCGGCGAGGTAGCCGGTGAGTTCCCGCAGGATATCCGCCCCGCGGGTGCCTTCGGTTTCCCCGGCCGTATCGGCCTGGGAAGCGTGCGCCGCCGCGCGGTCGGGGGCGGGCGTCGAACCGCCGTCCGGCGCATGATCCTCTCGCGACAGGTTTTCGAGAAGGGCCTCGAGCGCCTCGCGCAATTGCTTCGTCGGCTCCATCCGGGCCTCCTGCTTCATCCTTCGCACGAGCGACCATAGCGCCTGCCGCTCCCGCCGCCTTGATTGCAATCAAGGCGGCGGGGAATGGGGGCGGATCGTCTGCCGAAGCCGGCCGGCAGCGAGAGTTGGCTGGTGTTGGGGGCGCCGGCTGTGGCTCAGGCCTCGATTTCCAGGGCCGTCCGCGGCGTCGAGCAGCAGGCGAGGATGAAGCCCGCGGCGAGCTCGCCCTCGCTGATGCCGCCGGCATGGGCTATGTCCACCTCGCCGGAGCGCTTCTTCACCTTGCAGGTGCCGCAGAGCCCGGACTCGCAGGCCGCCGGGATGCGGACGCCCGCTGCACGCGCCGCCTGGAGCACGGTTTGACCAGGCGCACAGGCGACGTGCTCGCCGGTGCCGACGAAGCTGACGGACAGCGTCTCGCCCCCCTGTGTCCCCTCGGCGGCATCGTCATTGGCGGGCTTCTGGGCGGTTTCCGTCAGGGCCGTCGCGCCGAAGCTCTCCTGGTGGTAGCGCGCCATGTCGAAACCTTCGCCGCGCACGATGGTGCTCACCGCCTTCATGAAGGGATCGGGGCCGCAGCAGAAGATTTCGCGCTCGAGGAAATCCGGTGCCAGCATCGCGAGCTTCTGCAGGTCGATCCGGCCCATCAGCCCCGCCCAGGGCGTGACCCCCGAGCGGTTCTCGGGCAGGAAGCCGAGCGAGAGGTTCGGCATGCGGCGGGCGATGAGTTCGAGTTCGTCGCGGAAGATGATGTCCTCCGGCCGCCGCGCCGAATTGATGAAGGTGACGCTGGTCGCAGGCGCGCAATCGGCGAGCCAGCGCAGCATGGACATCATCGGCGTGATACCGGAACCCGCGGAGACGAACAGATATTTTCGCGCCGGCCGCTGGGACGGATCGTGGTCGAGCGTGAAATGACCGCTGGGGCCATAGGCTCTGATCCGGCTGCCCGGCGCCACATTGTCGAACATCCAGCGGGTGCCGACGGAATTCGGCTGCGCCTTGACCGTGATCGAGATCGCATAGGGCCGCGAGGGCGACGACGAGATCGTGTAGGTGCGGTGGAGGTCGCCCGCCTCGGCCCGGAGCTCCACCGTCAGGAACTGGCCCGGACGGTAGCGGAACCAGCCGCCGCCTTCCACCGCGAAGGTGAAGGTCTTGACGTCGGGCGCCTCGTCGATGACGCCGGTGCAGACCAGCATCTGGCGCGCGGCATTCCACGGGGCCAGTTCGTCGAGCGGGCGCGCGGCCGGAACCGCGCCCATCAGGTTCAGACGTCGCATCGCATCTCTCCCGTCACGCGACCGACCGCAGCGCAGGCTTGCCCGCGCCCGAGAGCCGCCGCTCCATGAAGCGGCTGTACCAGTCGACGAATTGCGCGACCCCGCCTTCATGGACTTCCGAATAGGGACCGGGTTCGTAAGCCGGCGAACGAATGCCGAAGGCATTCTCCTCGACGATCTGCCGGTCCTGGTCGTTGGTCTCGGTCCAGACATGGATCAGCTCGTCGAGCCTGTAGTCGATACCCTCGACGGCATCCTTGTGCACCAGCCACTTGGTGGTCACTGCCGTCTCGGTCGCGCTCAGCGGCAGGACCCGGAACGTGACGGCGTGGTCCGACAGGACATGATTCCAGGTGGTGGGGTAGTGGAAGAGCAGGAGCGTGCCGATGCGGTCCATGTGGACCTGGTCGGAGAGCCGCATCTGCACCGCCTTGCGGCCGGACATCGTGTAGCTGACGGCGTCGCGGAGCAGCGGTACGCGGGTGGTGCGGAACTGCCCGTCGGCGTCCATCCGGAACCCGGAGGGCAGGCCGGCGGCCTCGCATTTCTCCCAATGCGCGACGATTTCCGGATCGTCCGCCGCGCCGCTGACGCCCGTCGCGGTCGGCGCCTCGGGATAGGTCTTGCAGAGCTCCGGATGGTTGCCGGCGCAATGGTAGCATTCGCGGTTGTTTTCCCAGACGAGCTTCCAGTTGCCCTTCTCGACGATGGTACTCTCATAGGCGATCTTGGCGTCGCGCAGCCGGTGCGGCAGGAAATAGGGCTCCATCGCCGCACGGAACGGGGCAAAATCCATCGGATCGTCGGCAAGCGAGATGAAGATGTAGCCGCCGGCCGTCTCGCAGGCCACCGGCTTGAGGCCGAAGCCCGACGTGTCGAAGCCCTCGCCCATCTGGCGGGCATAGAGCAGCGAGCCGTCGAGATCGTAGGTCCACTGGTGGTAGGGACAGACAAGCTTGGCCGACTGGCCGCGATGCTCCTGGCAGACGCGGCTGCCGCGATGGCGGCAGGAATTGTGGAAGGCCCTGATCGCGCCGGCATTGTCGCGCAGGATCACCACCGCGTAGTCGCCCACCTGGACGGTCAGATAGTTGCCGGCCGAAGGCAACTCGCAATCATGGCCGATGAACAGCCAGTCGCGATACCAGATCGTCTCCATGTCGATCTTGTGGAAATCGGGGTCGATGTAGAAGGGCTGGTCCAGGCTGTAACCGGGCTTGCGGTTCCTGAGCCGGGTCAGCATGTCTGCGCGAATGTCCATTCTCGGTCCTCGTTCTTTCGGGGACTGCTGCCAAGGGGTCTGCGTGGGAAGCGTGTGCCATCGCGCGACCGGAACCCTGTCGGGCCGCAATGCTCAACCGCCCCGCGATCGCCCGCCGCGATCAGTCGAGTTGTCGCCAAGGCTGGTTTCCGGGCTCCGAAGCGATCCGGCCATGCGCGTGCGGCCGGACCTGTCGCGACTCCTTCCCAGGCCATGGCCCAGTGGACTCCCGTCGCGATGTGACTTCGCTACCGTTGCGGGGGCAGCGCCGGAATTCGACCGGCTTCCCAATTCTCCGGCCCGTCTCTTGCGAAACGACCGGCACCTCGAGCATCCGCATATGATCATAGGCATTGCGACACGGCGACATTGTTTGCGACATCGACATGCGTGTGAGAAACAAATTTGCGCCAGGGGATCGGCGAGGCCGGATGCGACCGGACCGCGCGGCGTGCCGGCTGCACGGGCCCGCCGCGCGGTCGGCGGGCGTGTCAGTCGACCTGGGCACCGCCCGTCGCGTTGGCAGCCGTGGCGGTCATACCCGCGGCGAGATCGCTCGCCATCAGCACGGCCGCATCCGCCACCTGCGCCAGCGCCGTGATCCGTCGCAGCGGCGTGTCGCGGGCAAAGTCGCGATGGATGTCGTCGAATGTCATGCCCCGCTCCCGCGCGGCGATCTCCCAGACTTCCCGGATTCCCGGTGCATCCGGGGAGCCGGGCGACCGGACCCAGGTGACGCGGACACCGCGCGGCCCGTTCTCCACCGCGAGCTGACGCAGGAAATGCTCGACCGCGGCGCAGGCGATGCCGAAGCCGCCGACCTGCGCATAGGCTTCCCGCGCCGCATTGGCGGTGATGCCGACAATCGCTCCGCCGCCATTCGACGCCATGTGGCGGGCCACCGCGGTTCCGGTGTGGAACCAGGTGGTCAGCCCCGTCTGCACCGGCCGCAGGACCTGATCGAAGGCCATCTCGGCAAGCTCGGCGCCTTGGACGTCACCCCAGTCGATCGCATTGAACATGATCCGGACGGGCCCCGCCTCGGCGGCAATGGCGGAAAGATGCGCCTCGACCGCGGCCTTGTCGGTGGCATCGACCGGCGCGACGTCGGCCCGGCCGCCGAGCGCGCGGAGTTCCGATGCGACGGCCTCCAGCCGATCCCGGCCCCGCGCGGCGAGAAACACCCGAGCGCCTTCGCGGGCGAAGGCCTTCGCCACGGCGCCGCCCACGGCCCCGCTTGCGCCATAGACGATGGCCGTCCTGTCCTTGAGCAACATGTCCGTCTCCTCCCTTCGACATCGATCATCGTCCATGACGATCCGGCGTCCCCCGTTCCGACACGCGAAGCGACAAAACGTCGTTCATGCCCGGCCGATGCTCGAATACATGCCCGTCGTGCGATAGTCGGTCGGGCTCAGACCGTAGTGGCGCCGGAAGGCCTTGGCGAAATAATTGGGGTCGGGGAAGCCGGTCAGGATCGCGATCTCCTTGACCGGCAGCGAGGCGCCCTGCACCAGCAGGCGCGCCGCGCTTTCGAGGCGCCGCTCCAGCACATATTGCCCGGGCGCCATGCCTTCGCTCGCTGCGAAGAGGCGCGAGAAATGCGCCCGGCTCAGGCCGGCGACCCGCGCGAGTTCGGCCACCGGCAGCGCGCGATGCAGGTTGGCCTCGATATGGGCGGTGACCGGGCGCATGGCGCTGCGCAGTTCGTCGGGCGCAGCCGGCGCGCCGAACACGTCGTCGAACAGAGTCATGGCCGCGCTATAGGCGACCGCCGAGGCGCGGCCGGGTGCCAGATCCGGCCCGTCGAGCAGGTCGAGACAGCAGCGGCCGAGGCTCTCCACCGTCTCCGGCGCCAGCCGGAGCACCGGTCCCGCGGCGGCGATCACGTCGCGATGAATGCGCAACGCCTCCTCGCCGTTCATCGACAGCCAGAAGAAGGACCAGTGGCCGCCGGGCTCCAGCCAGTAGCGGTTGTTGTGCGGCACCGTCAGCACCATCGTGTCGCCCGGGCCGACCCGGAAGGTCCGGTTTTCGTAACGCAGGTTTCCGGCACCCTCGAGCGTGTGCTGCAGGATGGTGAAGGGGGTGCGCCCGCGTTCCCGGCCGTCCCAGTCGTAGTCGGCGCCGGTCTCGATCCCGCGGCCGGCGCTCGTCGGGAGGACATGCAGCTGGTGGCGGAGGCGCGGCAGCGACACCGCCCGGATCATCGGGCCGCGTGCGGCCAGAATTTCGAGCACGGAATTACCCGTCAAAGCATAATCTCCGCCTCGCGAACGCCGTCTGCCTTGTATATTGCTTGAATCTGAGCGAACGGAAAGATGTCTTCCGGATGCATTTTTACCCGAAACACCCTGAAACGGAGGAACGACGATGAGAAACCCCAGGATCGCCTTCATTGGCGCCGGCTCCACCGTCTTCATGAAGAACATCATCGGCGACGTGCTGCAGCGCCCCGCGCTCCGGGACGCGACCATCGCGCTCATGGACATCAACTCTGAGCGGCTCGAGGAAAGCGCTGTCGTCGCCGGCAAGCTGATCCGCACGCTCGACACCAAGGCCCGGGTCGAAACCCATTCCGACCAGAGACGGGCGCTCGAGGGCGCCGATTTCGTCGTCGTCGCCTTCCAGATAGGCGGCTACGAGCCCTGCACCGTCACGGATTTCGAAGTGCCCAAGAAATACGGCCTGCGCCAGACAATTGCCGACACGCTCGGCGTCGGCGGCATCATGCGCGGCCTGCGGACGGTTCCTCATCTCTGGAAGATCTGCGAGGACATGCTGGCCGTCTGCCCGAAGGCGATCATGCTGCAATATGTGAATCCTATGGCGATCAACACCTGGGCGATCGCCGAGAAATACCCGGAAATCCGCCAGGTCGGCCTCTGCCACTCGGTGCAGGGCACGGCCTGGGAACTGGCGCGCGACCTCGACATCCCGGTGTCCGAGATCCGCTACCGCGCTGCCGGCATCAACCACATGGCCTTCTATCTCCAGTTCGAACATCGCCAGCCGGACGGATCCTACAAGAACCTCTATCCGGAGCTCCTGCGCGGCTATCGCGAGGGGCGCTTCCCGAAGCCCAGCCATTGGAATCCGCGCTGCCCCAACAAGGTGCGTTACGAGATGCTGACGCGGCTCGGCTATTTCGTCACCGAGAGCTCGGAGCATTTCGCCGAATACACGCCCTATTTCATCAAGGAAGGCCGCGAGGACCTGATCGAGAAATACGGCGTGCCGCTGGACGAATATCCCAAGCGCTGCGTCGAGCAGATCGCGCGCTGGAAGACGGAGGCCGAGGAACTCAAGAATTCGAGTACGATCGAGATCAAGGAGAGCCACGAATACGCCTCCGAGATCATCAATTCGGTGTGGACGGGCGCGCCCTCGGTGATCTACGGCAATGTGCGCAACAATGGCGCCATCACATCGCTGCCGTTCAACTGCGCCGCGGAAGTTCCCTGCCTGGTCGACGCCTCGGGTATCCAGCCGACCCATATCGGCGCATTGCCACCGCAACTCACCGCGCTCATGCGGACCAACATCAACGTCCAGGAACTGACCGTCGCGGCGCTGATGACCGAGAATGTCGAGCACATCTATCATGCGGCGATGATGGATCCCCACACCGCCGCCGAGCTCGACCTCGACCAGATCTGGTCGCTCACATCCGACCTTCTCGCCGCCCACGGCGCCTGGATCCCGGAATGGGCCCGCCCGGCCGGCCGGGTCAGGGCGGCCTGACCCGAGAGCCGGCGGCTGCCGAACGGAGGGCGCCGGATACCGCTATCTCGCCTTTTCCGGCACCCCGCGCGATTGCGGGGTATCGCCCAGCCGGTTGCCGTGCCGGCCTATTCAGAATTGCTAATGCGCGCAGGGGCAGCAGCTGCCGTGGTCTTCCGCAACCATGGCAGCTTCGCGCAAGCTTCTACGGTTAATGGTTTCTTAACTGTAGCAAGAATCGGCCCAGAACCATGCAAATTCAATCCAGCCTGCATAGTTATGAGAATGCGCCGAGGACCCCGATCTACGACCGCCGCGTAACGTCCAGCGAGCCGACGGAAGAGCCCTCGATCAACCGTCGCGACGATGCGATGACGGGCAGCCAGACCGTGCTCAGCAGCTCTCTCGCAGAGGCGCTCTGGTCCATCCAGCGCGGCGCCGAAGACGAAAGGGCTACGTCGAGCGCCGTCCAGGACCTCTATCTGTCCTACTCGGAATAAGTCGCCCGACCTCGGCCATCGGCGGAACTGCCGAGCGGCACGCATTGCGCTGCCGTCACCGCTGACATTTCCGGGTTGCCTCCGCGCTATGACCATCCCATACCGGGTTTCGACAAGGGGATCCGGCACGGGGTCCTGCGCAATGGAGGCGAGGCGATGGCGGCGGCAAGGCGCGGCAACATCTATGTGGGTATCGGCGGCTGGACCTTCGAACCCTGGCGGGGCAGCTTCTATCCCGAGAAGCTGCCGCAGAAACGGGAACTCGAATATGCCGCGAGCAAGCTGACCTCCATCGAGATCAACGGCACCTATTACGGATCGCAGAAGCCCGACAGCTTCGCCAAATGGCACGACGAGACGCCGGCGGACTTCATCTTCTCGCTCAAGGGTCCGCGTTTCGCCACCAACCGAAAGCAGCTTGCCCAGTCCCGTGAATCCGTCGAGCGCTTCCTCGCGAGCGGCATTCTCAATCTGGGAGACAAGCTCGGGCCGATCAACTGGCAGTTCATGGAGACCAAGAAATTCGAGCCTGAGGATTTCGAGGCATTCCTCGGCTTGCTGCCGGCGAGCATCGAGGGCAGGGCACTGCGGCACGCGGTCGAGGTCCGGCACGACAGCTTCGTTCATCCCGACTTCGTTTCGCTCGCCCGGAACAAGGGGGTGGCGGTGATCACGGCCGGAGACTCGAAGTTCCCGCAGATCGCCGACCCCACTGCGGGTTTCGTCTATATCAGGATCATGGGAACCGACGAGCGCCATGCCAAAGGCTATTCCGAGGCGGAGCTCGACGCCTGGGCCGATCGTGCCCGCGCCTATGCGGCCGGCCTCGTGCCCGATGACCTCAAGTCGGCGGACACCGGCAAAGCCGACAAAATACCGCGCGATGTGTTCCTCTACGTGATCAGCGGCCACAAGGAGCTGAATCCGGCTGCAGCGATGGGACTGATCGAACGGCTGGTATAGCGCGCGTCGCAGGGTTGCGGCGGCCATCCGATGCTCATATCAGACGGCTATGCTGTTCCGCATCGAATCGCCATTCTGCCTGAGCCCTGTGCCGGCGCCTTGCCGCGGCGGGACGAGGCGATGAGCACGTCCGGGGGTCCTCGTCTCGGCCCGGCATGGCGCTGGGCGGCACTGCTGGTTCTTTCCGGGATCAGCGCCTTCCTGCTCGATCGGTTGCACCTGCCGGCCGCCTTGCTGCTCGGTCCTATGCTTTCGGCGATCCTGCTGGCGGGCTTCGAGCGGCAGGTAGCGGTCCCCTCCTTTGCCGCGCTGCTGGCGCAGGCAGTGATCGGATGCATGATCGCCCGATCGATACCGGTCGACATTGCGCGCGAACTCATGCGCGACTGGCCGCTTCTCATCGGTGGCGTCGTTTCGGTCATCGCCGCAGCCTGCAGCCTCGGATGGCTGCTCGCGCGGCTGGAAGTGCTGCCGGGATCGACGGCGATCTGGGGGTCGTTTCCCGGAGCCGCCTCGGCCATGACGCTGATGGCGGGCGCCTATGGCGCCGACATGCGCCTGGTCGCCTTCATGCAATATCTCAGGGTTGTCTGCGTCTCCGCCGTTGCCTCGCTGATTGCCGTGGTCTGGCTCGGTTCGTCCGCGCGCGCCCCCCACGCTGTCGAATGGTTCGCGCCGGTCGACTGGCTGGCACTCGGCGGGACGGCGCTTCTCGTCGCCGCCAGTGTGCTGACAGCCTGGCTCCTCAGGCGCCGGTCGCTGATCTTCATCCTGCCCATCATCGGCGGCACGGCGCTCGAAAGCCTCGGGTTGCTCCGGATCGAGCTGCCACCGCTGCTGCTCGCCGCCTCTTATGCGCTGATCGGCTGGACGATCGGCGCACGCTTCACCCGGCCGATTCTCGCCCATGCGGCACGCGCGCTGCCGCGCGTGCTCGGCTCCATCCTGTTGCTGATGGCGATCTGTGGGGTCTTCGCCTGGGTCCTGGTGCGCTTCGCCGGCATAGATCCACTGACCGCCTATCTCGCCACCAGCCCCGGCGGCGCGGACTCGGTAGCGATCATCTCCGCCTCCTCCAATGTCGACGTGCCCTTCGTCATGGCCATGCAGCTCACACGCTTCATGGTCATCCTGATGATCGGCCCCTGGCTGGCGCGGCTCGTGGCCTTCTATTCCGGCTTCCAGGACCTCACGCGCCCGCCGCGCCGCTGACGCCAGGTGTTTGACCGGTGAAGCGCGCTATCCCTCGAGCCAAGCGACATCCTCGGCCGACAGGCGGATATCGAGCGCCGACAGGCTGTCTTCCAGCTCCGCGACATTGCGCGGGCCGATCAGCGGCAGGACGGGGAAGGGCTGGGCGAGCACATAGGCGAGCGCAATGTGGATCGGCTTGCGACCGAGTTTCCGTCCGAGTTCGATCGCCCGGTCCCTACGGCCGAAGTTCTTCTCGCTATACCAGCAGCGCACCAGTTCCTCGCTCTCGAACCGCTCGCGGCCGGCATGATCGGTGAAGAAGCCGCGGCCCTGGCTCGACCAGGCGAAATTGGTGATCGGATGCGTCTTGAGCCAATCCTTCCAGACATCGTCGGACGCCGCGACGCAGCCATCCCAGACCGGGTTGATCATTTCGGCGAGCGAGAAATTGTTCGACATGGCGCCCGGTGCTCGTCTGCCGTTCGCCGCGGCATAGTCGATTGCCGCCGCAAGCCGGTCGCGCGACCAGTTGGACCCACCGAACGGGCCGCGGATGCGGCCGGCTGCCACCTCGGCATCCATCGCATCGACGAACTCGCCGACCGGAACGTCCTCGTTGTCGCGATGCATGAAATAGACATCGACATGGTCGGTCCGCAGCCGGTCGAGCGTCTCGTCGAGCTGCTTGCCGATCTGGTCCGGGTAGCAGAGCGGAGAATGGGCGCCCTTGCCGATCAGAACGAAGGTGTCACGCGGAATGCCGCGGCTCGTATGCCAATCGCCGAAAACCTGCTCGGTCGTGCCGCGTCCGTAGATCCAGGCGGTGTCGAAGACGTTGCCGCCCGCCTCCCAGAAGCGGTCCATGGTCAGCGATGCGTCGGCGAAACGTCCGAAGAACTCGAAGCCGAGCGCTACCACAGAGGCCTGCTTGACAAGACCGGGGATCGCCCGCTTTGGCACAGAGCTGCCGGCGGTCACGGCATCGCCGGCGAGATTGCATTGGAGCCGCGGTGCCGTCTCGATGGCATAAGTGAGACCGATCGCGGCACGCCACTGGTCCATCACCCGGAGATTGGCAATGGAATCGGCCCAGGTCATGCCGGGCGCCGCAAACTCCAGCCGCCCGGCGCGGATCGCTTCGCCGGCGGCATCGACCTCGAACGAGTAGAGCCAGCGGTCTTCGGCGACCTCGATCGTCTCCTGGCTTCCGTCATTCCGGATGATCTCGATGCGGCCGACGCCGCCCTCGTGTCCCGAGGCGAACCAGAAGTCGGCGACTTCGATCCGGCCCTTGTCGCCGATGATCCGGAGCACATTGTCCTGCTTGGCGCGGATGGAACAGGACACTTCCGCCACGATGCCATCGGAGAATTCGAGAAGGGCGGAGGCCCATTCGTCAACGCCGGTCTCGCCGAGGTGTCCGACGCCGGACACCTTCTGTGGCTCCGCGACCGGTTTCCCGCTCGCAATGCCGGCGATCAGCCGCGCCATCGACACCGGGTAGCCGCCGACGTCGAGAATGCCGCCGCCGGCGAGATCGTTGGCAAACAGGCGGTGCCCGGGTTTGACCGCACCCATGTCGAAGCCGAAGCTCGACTTGATGAGACGGACCTGCCCGATGGCGCCTGATGCGACCAGCTCGACGATCCGCGCTGTCTGCGGATGGAGCCGGTACATATAGGCTTCGCCGGCAAACACGCCGGCCTTGCGGGCCTCGTGATAGATCGCCTCGGCCTGAAAGCTCGACAGCGCGATCGGCTTCTCGACGAGAACCGGCTTGCCCGCCCGGATCGCCTTGATTGCCCATTCGGCATGGCCGACATGCGGGGTAGCGATGTAGATCGCCTCGACTTCGGGATCGTCGATCAGCGCCTGATAGCCCGCCACGATCCGCGCGCCGTCGAACTGCGCCGCGAGGCCCGGCTTGTCCGGGTTTCGCGTGCCGATGGCGACCAGACGGCCGGTGCGCGAATGGGCGATGCCGCCGGCGAAGGTGCGAGCAATGGTGCCGGGGCCGATAATTCCCCAGTTGACCGGTTTGATGCCGTTCATGGTCGTCTCCCGTCGATGTGTCGTGATGGTCGCGTCTATTTGAGACGCAGGCCGGCGCTGTCGAAGAGGTATGTCCGGGCAGAGGCGAGCCCGACCGTGATCTGGTCCTTGGATGTGGCCTGGCGGGATTCCTCCCGCTCGATGATGATGCGCTCGTCCGCGGAGACATGCGCGTAGACATAAGATGTGTTGCCGAGATGCTCGGCCACGTCGACCTCCACGGTCATGTCCGCATCGCCGGCGCCCGCGGCCGCAAAATGCTCGGGCCGCACACCGAGGCTCACGAGGTCGCCCTCCTTGACCGGGGCGGCGATCGGCAGCGTCAGCTGCACCTGCGGCTGGTTGATCAGCCCGACGGTGAGACTTCCGGGCTCGGCCTTCGCCACCTTGGCCTGGAGGAAGTTCATCCGCGGCGAGCCGATGAAGCCGGCGACGAACATGTTGGCGGGGTCATCGTAGAGATCGAGCGGCGCGCCGACCTGCTCGACCTTGCCGGCGCGCAGTACCACGATCTTGTCGGCGAGCGTCATCGCCTCGACCTGGTCATGCGTGACATAGATGACAGTGGTTTTCAGTGTCTTGTGCAGCTTGGCAAGCTCGACCCGCATGTGAACGCGCAGTTCGGCGTCGAGGTTGGACAGCGGCTCGTCGAACAGGAAGACGTCGGGGTGGCGCACGATTGCCCGGCCGATGGCGACACGCTGCCGCTGGCCGCCGGAGAGCGCCTTCGGCTTGCGATCCATCAGTGGATCGAGTTCGAGGATCCGGGCGGCCTCGGCCACGCGGCGGTCGATCTCGTCCTTGCCCATGCCGGCGAATCGGAGCGCGAAGCCCATATTCTCCCGCACGGTCATATGCGGATAGAGCGCGTAGGACTGGAACACCATCGCGATGCCGCGCTTGGAGGGATCGACGTCGTTCATCCTTACGCCGCCGATTTCGAGATCGCCCGACGTGATGTCCTCGAGGCCCGCGATCATCCGGAGCAGCGTGGACTTGCCGCAGCCCGAGGGGCCGACGAAGACGGTGAACTCGCCGGCGGCGATCTGCAGGTCCACGCCCTTGATGATCTCGAGCGCCCCGAAGGTCTTGCGGATGTTTGTCAGGCGGACCTCGGCCATGGTGTTCCCTCAGGTCACGTTGATCAGGATGGTCTGTTTGGCAAAACGCCGGCTCGAAGCCGTCAGCGTCAGGCTACCCGGCGTGTCGCCGGCCTCGATCCAGAGGCCGGTCGCGCCGCCCTTGAAGGAGTGCTCGGTCGGCCCGATGATACGGCCGTCGCCCTCGAGTGTCAGGCTCACCGGCTCCTCGAAGAAGGGCAGCAGGTTGCCATGCTGGTCGAGCGCGCGGATCACGACACGGGTTGCATCCCGTTCGCCAGCGCGGAGGCTGGTATCGTCGGCGACCACTTCGAGCGTGGTCGGCACCGGATCCGCGGGTAGCACGACCGTCTTCACGGCGGTGCCGCCGACATAGCCGGTGATCGTGCCTTCGCGCCAGACGCGACCCCAGGTGCCGAACTCCTCGGGCGTCACATTGCGCAGGTCGAGGATGACAGGCGGATGCGGCAGATGCGGATAGGTGTCCCGGTCGGGCTGGATCCGCTTGGCCGGCCACTCGCCGAACTTGACCTCGACATAGTCGCAGTTGGTCAGGATGATCAGCGGCAGTACGCCGCCGATGTTGCGCTCCCCGCGCGCCCAGTAGGTCACCGGCTGCAACACGACGCCGTCCTCCGGATCGCCCTGGCTGGCATAGGCATAGGCAGCGAACTTCGGGATGCGGTACATGTCCAGCACACCGTGATAGCAGATGCGGTCGCCGGCGCCGAAATCCTTGTGCGTGTTGTAGTCGAACATGCACCAGCCGGTGGAGCCTGAAATGTCGGGATTGCCCGCCACCGCGTTCAGGATCAGCAGGTGTCGCGTCACGTGCTCGGCCTGGCGCTGCTCCTGGTCGAATCGCTTGGTCGGATACATGTGGCCGTTATATTCGGTGATCATGTATGGGATCGGACGGCTGATGCCGGTCGTCTCCACCCGGTCGCGCAGGACGACCCGGCCGCGGTTGTTGCCGGGCATTTCCTCGTTGCCGAGCACGAAGTCGTTCATCGTGTAGACGTCTTCGAGCAGTTCCGAATTGGTGATGAAGCGCACGCCGCCGGTCTGGCGCGTCGGGTCGAGCTCGCGGGCGAGACGGTTGGTCTCGGCGTAGAAGGCGTGGTTGTCCTGGCTCTCGTTGATGCGCACGCCCCAGATGATGATCGAGGGGTGGTTCCAGTCCCGCTCGATCATGCGTCGGACATTCTCGATCGATTCCTGCTGCCAGCTCTCGCCGCCGATATGCTGCCAGCCCGGGATTTCCTCGAACACCAGCAGACCGATCTCGTCGCAGCGGTCGAGGAACCACTTGGACTGCGGATAATGCGAGGTGCGGACGATGTTGCAGGCGAGCTCGTACTTGAGGATGTCGGCATCCTTCTCCTGCGCCCGCCGGCCCATGGCGTATCCGGTATGCGGCCAGGCCTGGTGGCGGTTGAGCCCGCGCAGCTTGAGCGGCTTTCCGTTGAGCAGGAAGCCCGTCGGCGTGTATTCGGCGGTGCGGAAGCCGAAGCGCTGCTTCAGCGCGTCGCTGCCATGTTCGGTTTCAAGGGTCACTGACAGCGTGTAGAGCGCCGGATTGGCGATGTCCCAGAGCTCGATACCAACAAGGCCGGAAAGGCTCAGCGTCGCACTGTCCCCGACCACCTCGGCCGTAGCGGCGGCAATCTCGGTGCCACCCTTGGCGTGGATCACGGCTGTGAGCTTGCCGGCGAAAGCCTTCGCGTCGGGATTGCGGATGAAGACCTCGGCCGTCACCGATTTCGTGCTGGCGAGTGCGTCGGGCGTTTCGATCTTGACATTGCCGATCGAGACCGGGCTCGCCACCTTGAGCCAGGTATCACGATAGATGCCGGCATAGCAGAGATAGTCGATCTGGCCGCCGAAGGGCGGGATCTCAGGGTTTTCCGACCCGTCGATCTTGACGGTCAAGAGGTTCCGGCCGCGCTTGAGATGCGGCGTCAGCCGGGCCTCGAAGGGCGTGTAGCCGTCCTTGTGCGCCACGATCTCGACGCCGTTCAGCCACACAACGCTGTCGGCCATGGCGGCGTCGAAGACGATGGAGACCTCGCGTCCGTCGAAGTCCGGACGCCAGTCGAATTCCTTCTGGTAGGTGAAGGGCTTCTGATAGTCGGTCTCGTCGAAATAGTTGTACGGCAGTTCGACGGCCGAATGCGGCAGCCTGACGGCTTCGCCGTCCTGCCTGTCGCCCACTGCGCCGGCATCGAAGCCGGGGCGGAAGGTCCAGTTGCCGTTGAAACTCTCGAGAATGCGCATTTCAGAATCCTACTTCACGGAACCAAGCATGCCCTGCACGAACTGGCGCTGCATGGCGAAGAACACGATAAGGGTGGGCAGGGTGGCCAGGATCACCCCGATCATCACCACGCCGTAGTCGGGATAGTAGGCCGAGGCGAGCGAGGAGACGACGAGCGTGATCGTCTTGGTCTCATTGGACTGCAGCACGATCAGTGGCCAGAGATAGTTGTTCCAGTTCGTCATGAAGACGATGACGAAGGCGGCGGCATAGGTCGACCGCATGACGGGAACGTAAATGTAGAGAAAGATTTGCCATTCCTTGAGCCCGTCGACCTTGGCGGCGTCGCGCAGTTCGGTCGGGAAGGCCTTGGTCGACTGGCGGAAGTAGAAGATGATGAAGGCCGACGCGACGGTGGGCAGGATGATCGCCATATGGGTGTCGATCAGGCCCGAGCGCGCCATCATCATGAAGAGCGGGATCATCAGCGCGGCGAAGGGCACCATCAGCGTCAGCAGCACCAGCGAATAGATCCGGTCGCGCATCTTCGAACGGAACATCTCGAAGCCGTAACCGGCGAGCGAGGAGACCGCGATGGTGAAGGCTGTGCCGAGGACGGCGATCTTGATCGAGTTCCAGAACACCAGCGGCACGTCGACCAGGGTGAAGAACTTCGAGACATTGTCCATCAAGGCCGAGCCGAAGGCGAACTTGCCCGCCATGATGTCCACGGAAATGTTGGTCGCGCCGATGATCATCCAGAAGAAAGGGAAGACGGACAGGAAGGCGGCGATACCGACGAAGGCATATTGCGCGACGGAGGAGGAAAGACGCGACACTGTCATGACCGGTCCCTCGCCGCATAGAACTGGAGGAAGGAGAGCACCGCCACCATGGCGACGATGACATAGGAGACCGTTGCCGCATAGCCGAAGCTCGGCATGTAACGGAAGGTCAGGTTGTAGATGTAGAGCGAGAGCGTCAGCGTGGCGTTGGCCGGGCCGCCGGTGCCGCTTGTCAGGTTGTAAACCTCGTCGAACAGCTGGATCGTGCCGATCGTCGAGATGATCGTGGTGAACAGGATGACCGGCTTCAGCATCGGCACGGTGAGGTAGAGGAAGCGGCCCCAGGAAGGCACGCCGTCGATCCGTGCGGCCTCGTAGATCGACTTGTCGATATTCTGCAGCGCCGCGAGATAGAAGATCATGTTGTAGCCGGTCCAGCGCCAGGTGATGGCGATGATGATCAGGACCTTGGCCCAGAAGGGGTCGGTGAGCCAGCCGATCGGTGTGGAAATCAGGCCGATCGCCTGCAGCGTGTCGTTGACGATGCCGTCGAGCGCGAAGAGCGACTTGAACAGAACAGAGTAGGCGACGAGCGAGGCGACGCAGGGCAGGAAGATTGCCGTACGGAGAATGCCGCGGAATTTCAGGTCGGGGCTGTTGAGCACCGAAGCGAGCAGCAGCGCCAGGAGGATCATGATCGGCACCTGCACCACGAAGAAGATCGTGGTGTTGGTCAGCGCCGTGATGAAGACCGGATCGTTGGCTAGGCGGCCGATATTGGCCAGGCCGCCAAACTTCATCATCATGCCCTTGCCGGTGAAGAAGGACAGATAGAGCGAGCGGATGATCGGATAGACGAGGAAGAGCGAGATCAGGCCGAGCGCCGGCGCGACGAAAAGCCAGCCATTGACGTCGTAATAGCGTTTCAATCCGCCGGATGTTGCCGTGGCCATGACTGTTCCCTGCCGTTCGTGACGATGCGCCGCCGAAGCGCCTGCGGCTCTGCCAACCGCATGGCGCCCCGGGGAGGAGGCAGGCGGAACTCCGCCTGCCCTTGGGAGCACTGTACCCGTTGGGGGTTCTTACTGGATCTGGCCCTGGGCCTGGCTCTCGATGGCCTTCAGGACTTCATCGACCGGCGCACCCTTGGCGAGTGCCGGCAGGTTGGCGGTAACCGCAGTGTCGACTTCGTTGGTGAAGACGCCGTAGTTCACGGCCGGAACCTTGGCCAGCAAATCGGAGAAGTTCTGCCAGACCGGCTCGCCGCCGAAGAAGGCATCCTTCTCGGAATAGGCCGGGCCGTTGCGGGCTTCGAGAAGCGAGCCGACCGCGCCCTGGTTGACCAGGATCTTCTGGTAGAAGTCGACGTCCTTGGCATAGACCTCGTTGAGGAAGTCGATCGCCTCGTCCTTCTCCTTCGAGCTTTCCATCACGTACCAGCTGGAGCCGCCGAGGTTGGAGGCGTGCGTGCCGCCCTCGACATCCATCTTCGGGATCGGAGCAACGCCCCACTTGCCGGCCTGGTCGGCCTGGGCCTTGACGGTGCCGGTGATCCAGACGCCGGTCACGACGGCAGCAACGTCACCCGAGGTGAACGAGCCGACCCATTCGGTCCAGCCGGCGGTCGGCTTGTAGATGTTGGCCTGCAGGAGCTTCTGCTCGGTTTCGAGCGCAGCCTTGAGCGCGGCGTTGTTGGAGATCGTCAGGTTGCCGTCGGCATCGAAATACCAGCCGCTGGCGGACTGCATGAGGATGCGGATCAGGCCGGCGTCATTCGGGTCGATGCCGATCATCTTCTTGCCGGTCTTGGCTTCGACGGCCTTGCCGATCTCGATGAACTTGTCCCAGGTGATGTTCTGCATGTCCTCCGGCTTGTAGCCGGCCTGCTCGAGATAGTCCTTGCGGTAGTACATGCCGGTAACGCCGGAATCGAAGGGCATGCCGTAGACCTTGCCGTCGACAGTCATCAGCTGCACCTTGTAGGGCGCAAAGCCGGAATAGTCGATCTTGCCCGAGAGTTCGGCGAACGAGCCCGGGAACGACTGCAGGTACTTCTGCGCGCCGTAGTCCTCGATGAGCACGATGTCCGGAAGCGCGTCGGTTGTGCCCGACGACAGTGCCGTCTGCAGCTTCTGTTCGACGTCGGCCTTGGCGAAGTCGACGACGTTGAACGTCGTCTCGGGATGCTTGGCGGTGTAGCGCGCGCCGGCTTCCTTCATGATCGCGACGTTGAAATTGGGGTCCCAGCACCAGATCGTGATCTCGCCCGCGAAGGCGGCGGTCGCCGTGAAGATGCTCGTGCCGGCCAGAGCGACAGCGGCAAAGCGGGACAGAGTCTTCCTGTTCGTCATTGTTTCCTCCCTCGGAATGGCGGGGACAGGCGCTCCTACTCCTGCCCCTCGGAGGGATACTTACCGAAAATGTCGCCACAGGCAAGGAAAATTTACTAAATATTTATTGCGCCTGCGAAGGGAAGCCGGAAAGCCTTTCATTCCATGGGCTTGCGGCAGCTCGCGCGGTAGACGAGTTTCGTCTCGATGCGGATCTGCTTGGCGTAGTCTCGGCCCGACAGGCGCTCCAGCAGCAGGTCGACAGCCGTCTCGCCGATATGCTCGCCGTGGATCTTCACCGTGGTGAGCGGCGGTGTGAGGAATTGCGCCACGGGGATGTCGTTGAAGGAGATGACCGCGATGTCGTCCGGGATCGATAGGCCGAATTCCTGGATCGCGCGGTAGGTGCCGATCGCCATATTGTCGTTGGAGGTGACCACGACGTCGGGACGCGGAGCGAGTGCGAGCAGGTCGCGTGCGAGCCGATAACCGGTATCGAGCCGCAGGCTCTGACCCGAGCTGCAATCCGCCAGAGCCAGGAGCGCGGGATCGAACGTGCCATTCCGCGTCTGCCATTCGATATAGGCCGCGCATCGCCGTTCGGCGAATTTCTGCACGCCGCCGTTCAGGTTCTCGTGGCTGCCGATGAAGCCGATGCGGGTGTAGCCACTGGCCTTCAGGGAATCGAGGACCTTGAAGGTCGCGGCCCCCATGTCGGAAAAGACGCTGTCGAGCGACTCCACTTTCGGGTCGAAATCGGCGAAGACCACATGCTGGGCATGCTGCCGCAGCCAGGAGATCTCGTTATCCGAATGCTTGCCGATGACGATCACGCCCGAGGCGCTGCCGAGCAGCACCTCGTCCGGCATCGCGTCGGAATGGAAGATCTTGACGATTTCGGGCTTGAGATCGCGGCAGCGGTTCTCGATCCCGAGCCGGACGCCGACATAATAGGGATCGGCGATCTCGTCCGACGGCTCGAGGAAGTGGACGATCACCAGTTTGGTCAGCAGGCTCGCGGAAACGTGAGCATGGCCGTTGGCCTTGTTACGGGCACGCGGCGTCTCGTAGTTCAGCGCCTCGGCCGTCTCGATGACCGCCTGCCGCTTTGCCGGCGAAATCGAAAGCGTCGGATCGTAGTTGAGCACGCGCGAGACGGTGGCCGGCGAAACCCCGACAGCCTTGGCGATTTCCTTGATCGTGACCATCCCGGGCTTCCGTCTTTCTGGCGACAGTCTGACACAGTTCGACGTTGAACGGAACTGTATTTCAGTAAATTTTTACCTTCGGGCCTCCCGTGCCAGGGCGGCCGGGGGATGTGTTGACCCGCGTTTTCGAGGCTTGCGGCTTATATCGGAGCGGTAAACGCCGGGCAAGCCGGAGGGCTGCAGCCGAGACCGCGAAATGCCGGCCCGGTCGGGGCTTGCTTGGAACGCCGGTGTCGCTCCTGCGTTTGAGGGCGACAGAAGACGAAAGGAGCCGGAAATGTCCACCCGCACCCCCGCCGCTAATCCTCGTCCCTGGGGCGCCTCGCTCACCCTCTCGGCGATGCTCGTCGTCGCCTATCTCGCGGCCACGCTCTACCAGAGCCTGTGATCCCCTCGACGCGGTCGCCGCAAAGGCCGGCTAGGGAGCGGCCGGCTCGTGCCGTGCCACGGTCTGCTCGATCGCCCCAAAGATTGTGTGTCCAGAGGGATCCTTCATCTCGATACGGACAGTGTCGCCGAAGGTCAGGAACGGCGTCGATGCCTCGCCGCCCGAAAGCGTCTCGACGGTCCGCTGCTCGATCAGGCAGGAATATCCCACACCGCCCGCCGCAACCGGTCTTGCCGGGCCGTCGCCCTCCCGGTTGGAGACCGTGCCGGAGCCGATAATCGTGCCCGCGGTCAGCTTGCGGGTCCGGGCCGCATGCGCGATGAGCTGGCCGAAGTCGAAAATCATGTCGCGGCCCGCATCGGCGCGGCCGAGCGGTTTCCCGTTGACGCTGACGAGCAGCGGCAGGTGGAGCTTGCCGTCCTTCCAGGCGTCGCCGAGTTCGTCCGGCGTCACAGCGACGGGAGAAAAGGCAGAGGCGGGCTTGGACTGGAAGAAGCCGAAACCCTTGGCGATCTCGCCCGGCGCCAGCGCCCGGAGGGACACGTCGTTGAGCAGCAGCACGAGCCGGATCGCTGCCCGCGCCTCTTCCGCCGTCGCGCCCATGGCGACATCGTCGACGATGACCGCCACCTCGCCTTCGAGGTCTATGCCCCAGGCGTCGTCGGCGACCACGACCGGGTCGCGCGGTCCGAGAAAGCCGTCCGACAGGCCCTGATACATCATCGGTTCAGTCATCAGGGTGGCGGGCAGCTCCATCTTGCGGGCCCTGCGCACCAGGATGACATGGTTGACATAGGAGGAGCCGTCGGCGAACTGGTAGCTGCGCGGCAGCGGCGCCGCGGCGTCGTGCTCGTGGAAGCGGACCGAGGGTTGGGAACCGACTTCCAGCCCCTCGGCGACCCGTTCGAGTCGCGGGCCGACATGCGCCCAGTCATCGAGCGCGGCCTGCAGGTTGCGCGCGATATGGCCGACTTCCGAACAGCGGGTGAGATCGCGCGACACCACGACCAGGCGGCCGTCACGCGTGGAATCCTTCAATGTGGCAAGCTTCATGGGGTCCTCCTCCAGGCGCGACGCTAACAGCGAAGGACGGCAGCCGCCAGCGCATTTTCGCGCCGCGGCCGGAGAGGCCCTTGACACCGGGCAGGTCCTCTGCCCGGCGGCCGGCGCGCGAAACGGCTGCGCCGCATGGCAGGCGCCGCTCAGGATGCCTTGAAGGTGGTGGGATAGCCGGCATCTTCGAGCGCGGCCCCGATCAGGGCCGGGTCGCGCGTCGTCGTCACGAAGGCCTTGCGCTTGGCGAGATCGACTTCCGCCTTGGCCTCCGGATCGGCTGCCTGGATTGCTTTGCTCACAGTCGCCACGCAGTGGCCGCAGCTCATGTCGGGAATGTCGTATTCGATCATGGTCTCGTCTCCTTGGATGGGCCCCGGCATTCTTGTACTCGGGGGACATGAGCCCATATGGGCGTTCCAACCGTGGCAAGGTCAAGGGGCGAGCCGGCGATCGTCGGGGAAATCTGGAGGCCCTGCCGAGGAGTTGAACCTGGATCTGCTGCCTACGAAGCAGCTGCTCTGGCATTGAGCTACGAGGGCCGTGGCCGACATGTCGGTACGGCGTCGGCAGATTACAAATATCAATTCCGGCTATGGTTAGCCGTCAACCTTAACGCAGTCGCGGCACCCTCAAACCGATGCCGCACCGAACTTCCGGCCGGTCGTGGACATGGTCGGCGTGTCGCTGCCGAGTCCCGAGGCAAAGCCCTCGATGATCGGGCAGTCCGGCCTGTCGTCGCCATGGCAGTTGCGTACCAGGTGCCGGAGCGTGCCCGTCATCTCTGCAATGGCAGCCGCCTTCCGTTCGAGTTCGGCAATATGGTCGAGGGCGATCGCCTTGACATCGGCGCTCGCCCGCGAGCGGTCGCGCCAGAGCGCCAGCAGCACCTTCATCTGCTCGACGGAAAAGCCGAGGTCGCGGGCACGGCGGATGAAGCGGAGCGTATGCACGTCGTTTTCGGCATAGACGCGGTAGCTGGATCCGGTCCGATGCGCCGGCGCGATGAGGCCGATCTGCTCGTAGTAGCGGATCATCTTGGCAGAAACGCCGCTGGCCTTGCCGGCTTCACCGATATTCATGATAGTCTCCTTGATCGTGAAACGCCCGTCCGGGGCGAGATCCTGGCCGGGCTTCGAAGGCGTTAGCGAAAGCGGAATCGGCGGAGCCGTAGCGCATTGGCGAGCACGAAGACGCTCGACATCGCCATCGCTCCCGCCGCAAAGACCGGCGAGAGCAGCGTGCCGTTGACCGGATAAAGCGCACCGGCCGCGACAGGGATCAGCACCACGTTGTAGGCAAAGGCCCAGAACAGGTTTTCCTTGATGTTGCGGATGGTCGCCTGGCTGAGCGCGATCGCCCGCGGGACGCCGGAGAGATCCCCGGACATCAGCACCACGTCGGCGCTCTCGATGGCGATGTCGGTGCCGGTTCCGACCGCGATGCCGACATCGGCCTCGCTCAGCGCCGGTGCGTCATTGATGCCGTCGCCGATGAACGCGACTGCGCCGCCCTGCCCTCTCAGGCGCTTGATCGCGTCGACCTTGCCGCCCGGGAGCACCTCCGCGACCACTTCGTCGATGCCGAGGCCCCGTCCGACCGCCTGTGCCGTATGCGCATTGTCGCCGGTTATCATGGCCACCTTCAGGCCGAGCGCATGCAGCGCCTCGATCGCTGCCGGCGTGGTATCCTTGACGGGATCGGCAACCGCGATGATCGCGGCGAGCCGGCCGTCGACAGCGGCATAGAGCGGAGAGCGGCCGAGCGCCCCCAGTCTCTCCGCCTGCTCGGCAAAGGCCGAAACGTCGACGTCAGCCGCTGCCAAAGCTCGGTCGGCGCCGACGAGGACCCTGCGGCCGGCAACCGAACCCCACACGCCGAAGCCCGGGCGTGCCTCGAACTCGGTGACCGGCTCAGGCTCGACGCCCCGCGCCTGCGCGCCTCGGACGATCGCGCCGGCGATCGGATGTTCCGACCGCGCCTCCACGCTTGCCACCAGACTGAGAACCTCCTCGGACGAGAAACCAGCCGTCACGTCGAAATCGGTCAGCTCCGGCTTGCCCTTGGTCAGCGTTCCGGTCTTGTCGAGCGCCACGACTTTGACGTCCCGCAGGCTCTGCAAAGCGTCGCCCTTGCGGAAAAGGATGCCGAGCTCGGCGCCGCGTCCGGTGCCGACCATGATCGAGGTGGGCGTGGCGAGCCCCATGGCGCAGGGGCAGGCGATGATCAGAACTGCTACCGCGTTGACGAGCGCAAAGCTCAGTGCCGGCGAGGGTCCGAAAACCAGCCAGGCCAGGAAGGTGAGCCCGGCCGCGGCGATTACGGCCGGCACGAACCACGCCGTGACGCGATCGACCAGGGCTTGGATCGGCAGTTTCGACCCCTGCGCAGCCTCCACCATGCGGATGATCTGGGCGAGCAGCGTGTCACCGCCGACCTTGGTCGCACGGAAGGTGAAGGCGCCCGTCTGGTTGATCGTGCCGCCGACCACGTCCGCCCCGTCAAACTTGACGACCGGCAGCGGTTCCCCCGTGATCATGGACTCGTCGACAAAGGATCGGCCGGACAGCACGACCCCGTCCACCGGCAAGCGTTCGCCAGGGTGGATATGCACGAGGTCGCCGCGGCGAACCTCGGATATCGCGATTTCCGTCACTCTGCCATCGCGCTCCACATGCGCCGTCTTCGGCTGCAGCCCGACCAGGTGCCGGATCGCCTGGCTTGTCTTGCCCTTCGCACGGGCCTCGAGCGACCGGCCGAGCAGGATCAGTGTGACGATGACGGCCGCCGCCTCGTAATAGACGTTGCCGGTCCCTGCGGGCAGAAGGTGGCCGAAGAAGGTCGCCACCACGGAATAGAGCCAGGCCGCCGAGGCGCCGAGGACCACGAGCGAGTTCATGTCCGGCGACCAGCGGATAAGGTTGGGCACGCCCTTGCGGTAGAACCTAAGGCCCGGCCCGAACAGGACCAATGTCGCCAGCACGAACTGGATATACCGGCTCTCGGCCATGCCGATCGTGTTCATCACCCACATATGCATGGCGGGGAAGACATGCGACCCCATCTCGATGACGAAGAGCGGCAGCGTCAGGATTGCCGAGAAGGCGAGCGCGCGATTGAGGCTCCTGGCCTCTGTGGCCTTGCGGTCCGGGCTGCCCTCGGCGGCATTCGCAGGCAGTTCGGCAGCAATCACCTCGTAGCCAGCCTTGCGGACGGCCGCTTCGAGAGCCCCGGCCTCGCCGCCGGAATAGCGTATGGTGGCCTGCTCGGTCGCGAGATTCACGCTCGCTTCCACCACGCCGGGCACGGTCGACAGCGCCTTTTCCACCCGGCGCACGCAGGACGCACAGGTCATGCCGCCGATCTGCAGGGTGCGGGTCTCGAGCCGGGCTTCATAGCCGGCTTTGGAAATTGCTGCCACGACGGCACCGGTCGCCGCTGGGTCGTCGAAGCCGACCGTCGCCCGTTCGGTGGCGAGGTTGACATTGGCCGAGCGCACGCCAGGCACGGCGGCGATGGCCTTCTCAACGCGGCGGACACAGGAGGCGCAGGTCATGCCCTCGATACCGAACTCGGCCCAGGACGTGTCTGGAACCGTTGCGTCATGCTTCATCAGTGCAGTCATGGGAGGACCCTTTCTATAACTGCACATGTAGATAATCCTTCCCACAATGGGAAGGTCAATGGCCATCGCGATGATTTTCAGGGGCACATCGACACGGCCGCCGCCGCGCGCTCTGCCTGTCCGGGATCCGTGGTTTGGCGGTCAGGCGGCCGGGGTGCCGGCCACCTTGGCGCCGAAGCTCGAGAAGAACTGTTCGGCGAGCTTCTTCGCGGTGGAATCGATCAGCCGTGCACCGAGCTGGGCGATCTTGCCGCCGACATCGGCCTTGACCGTGTAGCTCAGGAGCGTCGTGCCGTCGGGCTGGGCGGCGAGCGAGACGTCGGCGCCACCCTTGGCGAAACCGACCATGCCGCCCTTGCCCTCGCCGGATATCGTGTAGGAATGCGGCGGATTGAGATTGGACAGCTCGACCGCCCCCTCGAAGCGCGCCTTGACCGGCCCGATCTTCAGGACGACGGTGGCCGTCATGGTCGTATCGGAGGTCTTGTCCAGCGTCTCGCAGCCGGGGATGCACTGCCGCAGGATGTCCGGATCGTTAAGGCCGGCCCAGACTGTCTCGACCGGCGCGTTGATCGTTTCGCTGCCATTCATGTCCATGCGGTCCACTCCCTGTCCATTGACGCGCGTGATCCCGGGTTCCGAGCCGGGGGCCCTGTCCTCGGACGAAATGGCGGCCATGGCAAGCCCCGGGAAGCCGGCGCGACCGGCGCGGCGTCTCAAAACGGCGTCACTCGCTACGGCAATTTGCGGATGCGATCGTGCAGGCGGCCGCTCAGTAGACTTGCCCGGTGGCCTTTGGCGCAGCGGTGACCGTCGCGCCGGAACGGAAGTCGGCGAGCAGGCGCGTCGTCGCATTGACCATCAGCCCGACATCCGACCCGATGGCGACGAAGGTCGCCCCGTTATCGAGATAGCGGCGGGCAAGGGCAAGGTCGGCGCTCAGCACGCCGGCCGCTTTGCCGTGGCTCCTGATGCGGCCGAGCGCGTCGTCGATCGCCGCCTGCACCTCGGGTGCTCCCGGCTTGCCGAGGAAGCCCATGTCGGCGGCGAGATCGGAGGGGCCGATGAACACGCCGTCGACGCCGTCGGTGCCGGCAATGGCGTCGAGATTGGCGAGCCCCGCCCGGCTCTCGACTTGGACCAGCAGGCAGATCTGGTCGTTGGCGGTCAGGAGATAATCCGGGATGCGGTTGAAAGCGGAGGCGCGGGCGAGCGCCGCGCCCACGCCCCGAATGCCGTGCGGCGGATAGCGGACCGCGCGCACCAGCGCTTCGGCCTGCGCTGCGCTTTCGACCATCGGCACCAGGATGGTCTGGGCACCGATATCGAGGATCTGCTTGAGGATCCAGGCCTCGCCGATCGGCGGGCGGACGATCGCGTGCGCAGGATACTTCGCAAGCGCCTGCAGCTGGCTCACCAATGTCTGGATGTCGTTCGGCGCATGCTCGGCATCGACGAGCAGCCAGTCGAAGCCGGCTCCACCGCAGATCTCCGCCGCATAGGGGCTGGTCAGCGCGACCCAGAGCCCGATCTGTGCCCGGCCCTCGGCAAGCGCCACCTTGAATGTATTGACAGGTGCCGGCATGGTATCCTCACGCAAAAAAGCTTGAAATCGTGCCATGAGGGCCGAAGTCGGCGGTGATCGTGTCGCCGTGCCGCGCCTCGACCGGCCGGATGAACGAGCCCGCAAGCACGATCTGCCCGGTTTCGATCCGCGCGCCATACTGCGCGAGCCGGTTCGCCAGCCAGGCGATGCCGCGGGCGGGGTGGTTGAGCACGCCCGCGCCCAGCCCGGTCTCCTCGACCTCGGCATTACGCGACACGATCGCGCCCATCCAGCGCATGTCGACCGCCTCCGGCCGCATCTGGCGACCGCCGATGACGATGCCGGCATTGGCGGCATTGTCCGAAATCGTGTCCACGATGGTGCGTGTCCTCTTCGTTGCGGGATCGACGCGGATGACGCGGGTGTCGAGGATTTCAAGCGCCGGCGTTACGAAATCCGTGGCATTGAGGACGTCGAACACGCTCACACGCGGGCCTTCTAGCGGTGCCTTCATGACGAAGGCGATCTCCGCCTCGATCCGCGGCTGGATGAAGCGGTCCGCCGGGATCGTTGCCCCGTCCTCGAACAGCATGTCGTCGAACAGCACGCCCGAATCGGGTGTGGCGATGTTGAGCGCATATTGCATCGCCTTGGACGTGAGGCCGATTTTCCACCCGATGACCTCCCGGCCGCAAGCAATCTTCTCGAGCACCCAGGCGTCCTGAATCGCATAGGCGTCATCCATCGTGGCGTCCGGATGCCGGAGCGAGATGAGGCCGATCTGCTTGCGGTTGCGTTCTGCCTCGTCGAGCGCCTTCGCCTCGGCCCTGATGTCGTCCTGTGTCAGGGTGATCATGCCTCGTCCTCGATCGTGTTGCGCAGGATGCCGATGCCGTCTGCCTCGACCTCGACGATGTCGCCGGGCTTCAGCCAGATCGGCGGGTCGAAGCGGGCGCCGGCGCCGGTCGGCGTGCCGGTCACGATAACGTCTCCGGGCGTAAGCGTCGTGAATGTCGAGATATAATTGATGATCTTGCGGAAGGAAAAGATCATCCGCGATGTGCGGTCCTGCTGCCGCACCTCGCCGTTCACCCGCGTGGTGAGCTGGATGTCCGCGATCTGCGCCTCGTCGGTGAAGGGAACAAGCCATGGCCCGATCGAGCCCGAGCGGTCGAAATTCTTGCCTTGGGTAACGTTGAACTTCGCATGCCGCACCCAGTCGCGGATGGTGCCTTCGTTGCAGAGCGACAAGGCTGCGATGTGGCCGAGGGCCTCGGTTTCCGGGATGCGGCGTCCGCCCTTGCCGATGACGATGACGATCTCCCCTTCATAGTCGAGCTGCGGGCTTTCCGGCGGCCGGATCAGCGGCTGGCCATGACCGGTGAAGGAGCGCGGGAAACGGATGAACAGCGACGGATTGGGGGGTGCCGCCTGGCCGTCCTTGTATTCCTCGTTTCGATCGGGGAAGTTTACGCCGACGCAGATCAGCTTTTCAGGCGAGGGGATCGGGATTTCGTAACGGAAGCCGCCGGGAGCGATGTCGGGCGTCAGGCCTGCGGCTTCGTCGGCGAGCTGGGCGAGCGCGCCCGCTTCGATGACGTCGCGCAGCGTCGGCCATCGGGCGCCGTAGCGCTCCGAGAGATCGATGATGCTATGCTCGGTCTGGAGGCCGTAGCCGGTGCGTCGGTCTGTGGAGTAGCTGACGAATCGGGCGTTCATCTCGTGTTCCTTGCCTCTATGCATTCCAGCCGGAACGGCCGACGAGGGCAGAGCACTGCCACCTCGCTTGGCCGCCGCTGTTGTGGATTCGTGACGGCGCGGCCGGGCTGGTCCCTCCTCCTTCGGGGAGGGACCTCTGATCAGATCACGGTGCCACGATCGGCTGCGCCTTCAAGTCGGATTCCCTCGGCTCGGCACCGGCGAAGAGGCTGCCCTCCTCGAACCAGGAGCGCGGTGCCGGCGCGCCCCAGAGCGTCTGCCGCTGCGGATCCTTGAGGTCCCACTTGATCGGTTCGAGATCCGGATCGACGGTCTGGTAGTCCGAGCAATAGATCTCGATCCGATGGCCGTCGGGGTCGCGGATATACAGGAAGAAGGCATTGGAAATGCCGTGCCGGCCCGGGCCGCGTTCGATATTGGCGAGCCAGCCGGTGGTCGACATCAGATCCAGAAGGTCGATGATGTTGAGCGGCGTCGGCACCCAGAAAGCGGTATGATGCAGCCGCGGACCCCGGCCGTTCGTGAAGGCGATGTCGTGGACGCCGCCCTTGCGATGGGTCCAGGCGGCCCAGAGGCGACCGGTCTCCTCGTCCTCGGTATACTCCGTCACCCGGAAGCCGATCTCGTTATAGAAGGCGACGCTCTCGTCGACATTGGGTGAGAAGCAGTTGAAATGATCGATCCGGAGCGGCTTGACGCCCCGGTAGAGCGCATATTGCTGATGGATCGGCGGCAGCCGGTCCATCTTGGAATAGAATTCGAGCGGAATGCCGTGGGGGTCGCGGGTACGGAAGGTCCGCGACTGGAAGGGGCGTTCGACCCACTCCACCGGCAGGCCGCGGCCTTTGAAGAAATGAGCGGCCTTGTCCAGGTCTTCATCGCCGAAGACCTTGAAGCCCAGGTCGCGCGCCTCGGCCGTCTCGGCCTTGCGAAGCACGATGCAATGATGCCCCCGCTCTTCCAGCGCCCGGAGATAGATTGCGTCGGAGGTCTCGTCCGTCACCTGCAGCCCGAGCGTATCGACGTAGAACGCCCGGGACTTCGCGAGGTCCGTGACCGCGAATTCGACATGGCTCAGCCTGACGATGTTGAAGGGCGGATAGAGGTTTGGTTTTGGCAGGGGCATGATGGGCTCCACACTGGATTAATCGGCGGCGGCGCGTCGCCAGGATTGTCAATGAACCGGGAAGACGACATTCGCCTGACCCGTTCCGGAACTCGGGAAATAGCTGCCGATCAGCTCGCCCTTGCCGGCATAGCGATCCCAGCCGAGCGCGCCGAACATCATTGCGGTGTCGTGCATCGACCCTTCGCCGCAGCAGAAATCGGCATAGTCCGCCAGCATCTTGAGGAAGGTGGCAATCTCTCCCTTCTGCCAGAGTTCGAGCACGCGCAGGTCCATCTGCCGGTTGAATTCGGACGAAATGGTGAATGTGCCGTTGTTGGCCTCGTAGTCGTCATTCGCCCAGATCTTGTGCGACAAGGAGCCCGAGGCCACCAGCAGCGCCTTGCTGTCGCTGGCCTCGATGGCTTCGCGGATCGCCTCGCCGAGCTTGCGGCTGGAGTCATGGCTATGGACGGTGCACCAGGCGGCGATCGAGACGACCTTGAAATCGCCGGAGCGGGACATGAAACGCATCGGCACGAGCGTTCCATATTCCAGTTCGAGACTGTCGAGATGGTGCGACAGCGTGTAGACGCCCCGGGCGCGCGCCTTCTCGGCGATCAGGTCGCCCACAGCGGCATTGCCGTCGTACTCGTAGGCCATGTTCTGGATGAATTGGGGGAATTCGTTGGAGGTGAACATGCCCTTGAATTGGTCGTTGGCATTGATGTGGTAGCCGGCATTGACCACCCAATGGGTGTCGCAGATGACCACCGTGTCGGCGCCGAGCGCCTTGGCGCGGCGTGCGATCTCGACATGGCCATCGATCGCCTGCTGGCGGGTTCCAAAGACCCGACCCGGCTGCTCCGACATCAGCATCGTCGGAACATGCGTGACTTTCGCCGCCAGAACTATCTCGCCCATGAAATCCTCCCTTGGTCGACTTGAAGCGCCCGGAACGCGCGCTCGCCATGTTGAGCTGGTTCACGTGTTAATCACTTGACCTGGATCAATTTGCGTCAGCCGCCGAGCTTCTGGATCGCATGCGCCGTGTTGGCGAAGGCGATGTTCTTGGTTTCCATGTAGAAGTCGAAGGACCAGTCGCCGCCGTCACGGCCGATGCCCGAGCTCTTGACGCCACCGAAGGGTGTCGGCAGGTGCCGGACGTTTTCCGAGTTCACCCAGATCATGCCGGCCTCCAGCGCATCGGTGAAGCGGAAGGCGCGCGTCACGTCGCTGGTCCAGAGATAGCCGGTCAGGCCATATTGCACATCATTGGCCAGGGCGAGCGCCTCGTTCTCGTCCTTGAAGGGTATGGCCGTGAGGACCGGTCCGAAAATCTCCTCCTGGGCGATCCGCATCGTGTTGGTGGCTGACGTGAAGAGCGTCGGCGAAACATAGCAGCCGCCGCCGGGGCCGTCGAACTTGGTGCCGCCGGCAGCGACGGTAGCCCCTTCGCCCTTGCCGATCGCGATATATTCCAGCACCTTCTTCTCGTGCACGGGATGGATGAGCGGACCGACGACGGTGTCGGGGTCCAGCGGGTGGCCGACCTTGATGCGTTTCGCCTTCTCGGCAACCAGCGCCGTGAAGCTGTCGTAGATGCTTTCCTCGACCAGAAGCCGGGAAGACGAGGTGCAGCGCTCGCCGTTGAGCGAATAGATCATAAAGACCGCCGCATCCGCCGCCCGCTCGAGGTCGGCATCCGCGAAGACGACGACCGGGTTCTTGCCGCCCAGTTCGAAATGCACGCGCTTGAGCGTATCGGCGCCCTGCTTCATGATCATCGAGCCGGTGCGGCTCTCGCCGACGAAGCCGATGGCCTTGATGTCCCGATGTTCGGTCAGTGCCTTGCCCGCGTCCTCGCCGAAACCGTTGACCAGGTTCCATACACCCTTGGGAAGTCCGGCCTCCTCGGCGATCTCGACCAGGAGGCGCGCCGTCAGCGGCGAAAACTCCGCCGGCTTGTGGACGACGGTGCAGCCTGCCGCCAGTGCCGGGGCGATCTTCCAGGTCGACAGCATGAAGGGGGTGTTCCAGGGCGTGATCACGCCCACCGGGCCGATTGGCACCCGCGTCGTCATGTTCACCTGGCCGGGCCCCCGCAGCGCTCGCCCGTCACGCGCCTCCGGCGCCCGGTCGGCGAAGAAGCGGAAGTTCTCGGCGCCGCGTAGGGCGGCCTTGGCCATGAACTTCAGGGACTGCCCCGTATCCATGCATTCAACGAAGGCGATCTCCTCGGCACGTGCGACGATCGCATCGGCAATCTTGTGCAGGAGCGTCTTGCGCGCCGTTCCGTCCATCGCCGCCCAGGCGGGGAAGGCGGCCTTTGCGGCCTTGGCCGCGCGATCGATGTCCGCCTGCTTGCCGCGCGCAACCGCGGCAATCGGCTTGAGATCGACGGGGGAAATCGTTTCGAATGTGGTGCCGTCGGCCGCGGGCACGTCCTCCCCGCCAATGCGGTTCATGACGCCGCCCTGGAAGCGGGCAAGGTAGGTCTGGGCCTTGGCGATGTTGTCGTCGAGTTTCGACATGGGTCACTCCAGAAGGGGAACGTCACGCTGGCTTCCGGACGAAGCCGGTGCGGCGGGAAAGATCAGGGTGTCTGCGGCATCGCTGGCTGGCGCAGCCTCGGGTGAATGGCGTTCTTCTTCCAGCTGAGGGCCGGGTCGATCTCGCGGATCTCGAGCGTCAACGCAAAATGTGGCGTCGCGAACAGGGGCGCAAGGAAGGCCGTCACGGTGGCGAAGATCGCTTCGCCGGTGCGGTGTTTCTCTTCGGCGCTGCGGCCATGGCCGATGCGAAAGGACATGTCGATGAACCCGTTCTCGGGTAGGAGATCCGCCACGGCATAGGCATCGGCGCGAAGAGCGCGGACGCGAACCGCGCCGAGCTCGAAAAGTCCGGTCTCCATGATCGTCGCATGCACGGCGCGGCAGAACGCCGGAAAGTCGACGATCCCGTCGAGGTTGGCGGAGTACTCTATGGTGAAATGCGGCATGTCTCCTCCCGCAGGCCTCAGCCTCGGCATATAATTAACATGTTAAACATAAGCCATTGCGGTGTCAAGTGTGATCTCCGTCGCGACCTTCGGTCATCGTTGCAATGCCCGCCGAAATGACCCATAGAACCGCCATGACTGAACCGTCCAAGCCCTTTGAACCGCGTCCGCAGGACGCCCTGCTGCCGAAAAACACCCGGCGCTCGCTGCCGATCGCGCTTCTCCGGGCCCGCGAAGCTGTCATGACGCATTTCCGGCCGATGCTGGCCGAGCACGACATTACCGAACAGCAGTGGCGCGTCATTCGCATCCTCGCCGAGACTGGAATGGTCGACGCGTCGGAAATGGCCGACCGGGCCTTCATCCTCGCGCCCAGTCTGACCCGCATCATTCGCTCCTTGGAGGAGCGCGGCATCATCACCAAAGCCAAGGACGAGAACGACGGCCGTCGCGTTCTTCTGCAGATCACCCCGGCCGGGCTCGCCATCATCGACGAGGTCGCGCCCGAGAGCAGGCTGATCTACGACAAGCTCGAAAGCCGCTTTGGCCGCGAGCGTATCGACCAGCTGCTCGACATGCTCGACGAGCTCGCTTCCTTCAACGACTGACACGGTCAGGACTGCCGCCATGCCGAAGCGAGTTCGCGCGCTTCGGCAACATAGCGTGCCAGTCGCTCCCGACGGTCCTGCAGATCCGGCCGGGCACCCGCCCAGCCGATATAGGTCAGGCTGCGCAGAAGAAGAAACACCGGAAGGTGACCGATCTCGGCCGCTATCGTTGGACGTCTGGCGAGGTAGCCGTCGAGAAGCGCCGCTTCGATCTCGGCATAGGCCGGCTCCCGCCGGTTTCGCAACAGCGCGGTCGCTATGTCGAAAAGCCTGTAGCCCATGCCGCAATCGTCGAAATCGATGAAGGCGACGCCGTCCGGCGAGACGAGCACATTCTCGCGCACGAGGTCGGCATGGATCAGTCCCTGGTCGAGGCTTCCGCCGATGGCGTCGAGATGGCGGTCAAGGCCCTCCCGGAGGTCCGAAAGGAAACCTCGCGCGGCGGCGTCGAGATCGATGCAATCCCAGAACCTGCCCCAGACCGGATTGTCCCCAAGGAGGCCTTGTGCCGACCAGACCGGCCGTGCGAAGCCCGCAGGAGGATGAAAACGGTCGGCCGCTTCGTGCATCCGGGCCATCGAATCACCAAGCGCGCGGAACATGCTGCGAAGCTCCGCTTCGGGCCGATCGAGCGGAACGCCGGTCACCCCGAGCGGCTCGCCCTCGACCCAACGGATGAGATCGACATGCCGGCCTTCGGCGAGCTGCACCACCAGCGCGCCCCCGGCTGCCGGAATGGGGGCGGGGACCGACAGGCCCTGCGTCCGCAGGTCCATCATCCAGACGAGCTCCGATTCCAGGGCTTCGGGCGTGTGATAGCCCGGCCGGTGCAGCCGGAGCGCCGCGCGCGCGCCGCCTGCGAGCCGCACCTGGAAGACGGCGTTCTCGCGATACTTGACGAGCTGCGGCACCTGGGCGGGCAAGCCGAAAAGCGTCACGGCCTCCGCTGCCTGTCGTGTCAATGTCTCTTCGAGCGCCACCATGGTCAGAGGCTTCCGAGCACGTCGTCGAGCGTGCCGAGCAGAAGGTCGGCATTCTCGCGGCTGAACGGCATGGGCGGGCGTATCTTGGTGGCGTTCTGGTGGATGCCCAGCTTGCCCATCAGCACGCCGCGTTGCCGCATCGCGTTGATGACCCGCGTCGCCAGGTCCGTGGCCGGCGTTTTGTCCTCGCGGTCGAGGACGAGCTCGGCACCGAAGAAGAGACCGGATCCGCGGACATTGCCGATCATGGCATGCTTCTCGGCCAGACGCGCGAGACCTGCAACCGCGTAGGCGCCAACATCCGCGGCATTGTCCTGCAACCCCTCGTCCTCGAGCACGTCGAGGACCGCCATCGCCGCGGCACAGGAGACCGGATTGCCGCCGAAGGTGTTGAAATAGCGGAAGGCCTTGCGGAAGGCATTGAGTGTCTCGGCGTTGGCCACGACCCCGCCGATCGGGTGACCATTGCCCATCGGCTTGCCGAGGGTGACGATGTCGGGCGTGATGCCGGCTCGCTGGTGGCCCCACATATGGCCGCCCGTGCGGCCGAAGCCCGGCTGGACTTCATCCGCGATGAACAGGCCGCCCGCCTTGCGGACGATCTCCGCCGCCCGCTTGAGAAAACCCTCCGGGAGGTCGGGAAATCCCTCATTGGCGAAGAACGGGTCCACGATGAGGGCCGAGAAGCCGAACGGGCTGTTGACGAGCGATGCGATCGCCTCTTCAAGCCGGCTGGCCCAGGCCTCTGTGAAAGCCTCTCCGGGCTCGCCACCGAGCGGGCGATAGCCGTCAGGGGCCGGAACATGCCGGACATGACCGCCATAGCCGCCGACCGGCGGCATCCTCTTCGAAAGCTGCGACACGGCGGTGGTGTTGCCGTGATAGGTATGGTCGGTGGCGATGACCCCCGTCTTGCCGGTCACGGCCTGCGCCATGCGAAGCGCGATGTCATTGGCCTCGCTGCCGGTACAGGTGAGGATTGCCGTGTCGAGGCTCGGTTCGAAGGTCGACGTCAGCCGTTCGACATAGTCCAGAATACCCTCGTGCAGATAGCGCGTATGTGTATTAAGCAACGAGGCCTGACGGCAGATCGCCTCCACGACGCGCGGATGGCAATGGCCGACATGCGGCACATTGTTGTAGCAATCGAGGTACTTTCGCCCCTCGGAATCCCAGAGCCATACGCCTTCACCCTTCACGAGATGGACCGGCTCCTCGTAGAATGTCGACATGTTGCGGCCGAGCAGGCGCTCGCGCCGCGCGATCAGCGCTTTATTGTCCGTCATGTCACTTGCCTTCCGCTGCCCTGAGACCCGCCTCCAGCGCCGTCAGGATCCGATCCACGTCGCCGGCCGTGATCACGAGGGGTGGAGAGATGATGACATTGGCGCCCGAGGTCCGGACCATCACCCCGTTCTCGAAGGTCACCTCGTAGACCGTGGCGACCGCATCCTTGGAAGCGGCGGTCTTCGTCGCGCGGTTCGAGACCAGCTCCAGCGCCGCCATCAGGCCCTTGCCGCGGACGTCGCCGACGAGTTCGTGCCGCGCCTTCAGCGCCTCGAGACCGGCCATCAGCTCGGCACCGCGGGCTGCGGCATTGGCGGCCGTATCGGCCTTGAGCGTTTCCTTGAGCGTGGCGAGGGCGGCGGCCGCGCCCACCGGATGACCGGAATAGGTATAGCCGTGACCGATCGAACCGAAGCTCGTCTTGTCCGCCTCGAACACCGTCGCCACCTTGTCGGAGATCATCACCGCGCCGAAGGGGAAATAGCCGTTGGTGATCGCCTTGGCGGTGCACATGAAGTCGGGCTTCACGCCCCAGCCGCGGGAGCCGGTCCAGGCGCCGGTCCGACCGAAGGCACAGATCACCTCGTCGGCGATCAACAGGATCCCATGGCGATCGCAAACCCCCCGCATGAGCGGCATGAAGCTTTCGTGCGGCACGATCACCCCGCCTGCGCCGAGCACCGGCTCCATGATGAAGGCCGCGATTGTATCGGCGCCATGGAAGGCGATCTCGTCTTCGAACTGGCGGGCGATCGCCTGGGCGATCTCGGCGGGATCTTCCGTATGGAAGGGGTTGCGATAGGGGTAAGGAGCGGCGAGATGGATGACGCCCGGCAGCAGCGGTTCGTAGTTGCGGCGGAAATTGGCGTTGCCGTTGACGGACGCGCCGCCGAAATGCGTGCCGTGATAGCCCTTCTTGAGCGAAACGAACTTCGTCCGCTCCGGCTGTCCCGCGATCTTGTGGAACTGCCGGGCGAGGCGCAGCGCCGTCTCCACCGAGTCCGATCCGCCGGATGTGAAGAAGGATCGCGACAGACCGTCCGGCCTGAAGAATTCGGCCAGTTCCCATGACAGTTCGATCAGCGGGGAATTGGTGGTGCCGCGGAACGTCGAATAGTAGGGCAGCTCGTCCAGCTGGTCTTTTATCGCCTGCTTCACCGCATCGCAGGAATAGCCGAGATTGACGTTCCAGAGCCCGCCGACTGCGTCGAGCACCCGCTTGCCGTTGATGTCGACGATTTCGACGCCGTCGGCCGACTGCACGATCTTCGGTGGCTTGGCCTGCATCTCGGCCGGGTGGGCCATCGGGTGCCAGAGATGACGGGCATTGTTTTCGATCAGGAAGTTCGTTTCGCGCATATCCCTACCTTTCAGATTCCAAGCATCGCCAGCGCCCGTTGATAGCCTTCGGCAGGGCGTGTGACGTCGAAATGGACATGCGGCAGGCCGACGGCCTCCGCACCTTCGATGTTTTTCTTCTGGTCGTCGACGAAGACGCAGGACTGCCGGTCGAGTCCGAGTTCCGCCAGCACCTGTTCATAGGCCCGCGGATCCGGCTTCAGGATCTTCGTATAGGTCGCATCGACGATGACCTCGAAGAGCTCGATCAGCGGAAACCGGCTACGGAACTCGAGTCCGTAGAATAGGTCGAGCTCGTTCGACAGGATGGCCAGCCGGATGCCGGCCTGCTTCGCCGCGAGGATCGCGATGCGGGCTTCGGGCCGGAGCACCAGTTCCGCATCGGCGCCGCGGGCACGCTGGACGAAGGTCTTCATGTCCGTCCAGTCCTCGCCCAGCAGCCGCCCGACCTCGCGGGTGCGCGTCATCCAGTAGTCGCGTTCCGTGATCTCTCGGGCCTGCATCGACTGCCAGAGCGGATCGGTCGCCGGGTCGAAGGGCCCGCGCCAGGTCAGCGTCCCCGGCGGCAGGCCGAGCGCGCGTTCGGTGATGTCATGGGTCTCGAACAGCGTCCGTGTGACCACGCCGCCGAAATCGAGGATGAGGGCTCTTTCCGTGCTCATGGCCGGCCTCCTGGCACGATGCCGGATTCGACCCAGGCGTCGAAAACCGCGAGCGCCCGTTCGGCGAAAGCCGGTGCATTGATGTGGCAGTCCACCCGCGACAGCGCGATGCCGTCGGGCAGAACCCGTGCGATCTCCTCTGAGAAGGCGTCCCGGGCCGCCGGTTCGTGAAGCGGCTGGCCCTCCTGGTCCCATTCCTGGATCCCGCCCGCCGGCAGCAGGAACGCCACGGGGGCTCTGGCCGCCGCCAGTTTGGCGGCGACGACACGCGCGACCTCGCGTCGGCCCTCGGGCCCGGTCGTGACCGAGCCGATCAGCCGGTTGTGAGCGTGGTAGGGCCGGCCGTCGAAGCGGTCGGGGACCGCCTGCCAGGACGGCAGGTCCACCATGTCTACGGCACCGGGGGCGACGATCTGCGGGATGCCCGCACGGCCGGCATTCTCCAGCCGATCGGGCCCCGACGTCACCACCGAGCCGTTCGCATGATTGGTGACCTCCTGGATGCAGAAATCGAAAACCGCGGCGAATCCGCCTTGGGCCGCGATCGCTTCATAGGCGCGGCCCCCCATGCCCGTCGCATGAAAGACGGCGACGTCGTAGCCGCGGCCTTCGAGCGCCGGCTTCAGGACCTTCATGTATTTGAGGCAGGACGAGCCCAGCGAGGTCATGCCCAGCAGCGGCCGCCCCCCCGTCGGCCGGATGCTCGCCCGCGCGGCGCCGACCACGGCGCCGCAGGCTTGTGAGAGCACCGCCTTGCAGATCGGATTGAGCCCGTAGAGGCCGCCTGCCCACAGGATCATCATCAGGTCGGGCGCGATGCGCTCGGGCGGCAGGAGATGCGAGAAGGCGATGGTCGAGACGATGAACTTCGGCACGCCGAGTGGCAGCGCGGCGGCGGCGTCGAGTGCGAGGTCCGTGCCCATCGACCCTCCGAGCACGATCAGGCCGTCGACATGACCTGCCTCATGGAGCGACCGGACCAGCCGGGCCGCCCCAGCCGCCATCATCGCCATGGCCGAATTCTCGTCGCCGCTGTCGACGATCGCCTGGATCGTCGTTTCCGCGGCCCGGGCGATGTCGTGCCTGTCATAGTCGGGCCGGTAGGGCGGATCGGTCAGGATGCTCACATCGACCATGACCGGCACGCCGCCGGCACCGCTGATGACCTCCGCCATGAACATCAGTTCTTCGCTCTTGGTGTCGCCGGTCCCGACGACCAATATATTGGGGTGACGCGCGCCGGCGCTCATCGGTCGATCCTCCTCGCCAGTAAAGGGGTCACGGCGCTGCGCTCGGACCCGAAGAATGCCATTTCTATCGCCCCGGCCGCAGTCCGGGCGGCCGCGCCGTGGGACAGGATCCGCGCCTCGTCGGTGCGGACCAGCGGAGCCGCCACTGTGATGCAGCCGATCGGCGTGCGATCCGGGGCCAGGATTGCCGCGGACGCGCTCACGACCCCGGCCTCCATGCCTTGCTGATTGACGGAAAAGCCTCTGGCGCGGGCTTCGGCGATCCGTTCCCGAATGCCCGCCGGATCGACGATGGTGAAGCCGGTGAAGGCGTCGAGCCGCCCCGCGAGCTCCGCCGCGATGAAGTCCGGGGAGGCGGCGGCCAAATAGGCAAGGCCCGATGCGGTGGCGTGGAAGGGCAGGACGATGCCGATGTCGATGAAGACGCGGTGGGCCTTGTCGCACTCCTCGACATGGATCGTCGACAGCCTCCCGTTTGTGAACTGCGAGAGATGAACCGTCTCGCCCGTTTCCTCCATCAGTGCCCTGACGATGGGGATCGCGGTCCTGAGCAGCGGATAACGGTCCTCGCGGATCCTAGCCAACCGCAGCGGCGCTGCACCCAGGCGGTATTTGCGGCTGTCCACCATTTGCTCGACGAATCCGTGTTTCTCAAGCTCGACGAGGAATCGTCGGGTCGTCGCCTTGTCGTAGCCGCAGGCCGCCGCAAGCTCGGTGAGCCCCGCATCGCCCTTGAACCGGGACAGAATATCCAGCAGTGTCAATGCCTTGCCGATCGTGCCCATTGTTTCCTCTTCTCCTCGTTGTCGCCGGGTGACCAACCCTCCGCCGCCTTCTGGATCAGCCCTCGCATCCAAGGAGATACTTAACATGCGAAATAACTTGACAGGAAGCGGCGCTTATTGCAAGTCTATTATTGAAGCAGCGGTTCAATAAATGAACCACTGCAGCGACGGGCGTGCAATAAGAAAAAGCAGCACCCCGACCGCGAACTGGGAGCCGCCGGAAGGCGGAAATGCGCGAGCAAGCAGGGGAGCTAGAGCGTCATGAGCAAGTCCGAATCCAACATCAGCGGGGCAAACCAGCTCCGCAAGAACAGCCTCGGCGTGGCCGCGGTGACCTTCCTCGTCGTTTCCGCGGCGGCACCGCTGACGGCAGTGGCGGGCGGCGTGCCGCTCTCCATGCTGCTCGGCAACGGTGCCGGCATTCCGCTGACCTTCCTTCTGGTCACGGCGATCCTGCTGCTGTTCTCGGTCGGCTATGTGGCGATGGCCCGGCATATCCGAAACGCCGGCGCCTTCTATGCCTATACGGCCCAGGGGCTCGGCGGCATGATGGGCGGAGCTGCAGCCATCGTCGCCATCCTGGCCTATAGCGCCATGCAGATCGGCGTCTTCGGCATGTTCGGAGCGGTCACGTCGGGCTTCTTTGCCCAGCAGGTTGGCCTGAATCTGCCCTGGTGGGCTTGGACCTTTATCGGCATCGCGGCCGTCGCCGTGTTCGGCTACCGCCGGGTCGACCTCTCGGCCAAGGTGCTGACTGTCCTGGTCGTCCTTGAATATCTCGTCGTGCTCGTCATCGATGCCGCAATCTTCGTCAAGGGCGGCGACAGCGGCTTGTCGGCGGTACCGTTCACCCCCACTGCCTTCTTCTCCGGCGCGCCGGCAATCGGCATCCTGTTCTGCTTCGCCGCCTTCATCGGCTTCGAAGCGACGACCATCTACAGCGAGGAAGCCCGCGAACCGCACCGCACGGTGCCGCGCGCCACCTACATCTCTGTTCTCATCATCGGCGTCTTCTACATGCTGACCTCATGGCTGATGGTCAACGGTGCCGGCGTGGACAAGCTCGTGCCGGAACTGCAGGGCCTCTCCGATCCCACGACCTTTCTCTTCGCTCTCGCCGAGCGCTATGTCGGCCACTGGATCACCGTGGTCATGAGCCTGCTCTTCGTCACCAGCCTGTTTGCCGGTGTGCTCGCCTTCCACAATGGTGTGGCGCGCTATTTCTACGTCGCAGGCCGCGAGGGCCTGCTTCCGAAGTCGCTCGGCGTCACCCATCCGGTGTTCCAGAGCCCGCATGTCGGCTCGGTCGTCCAGACCGTTCTCGCCGTGCTCGTCGTCGCCCTGTTCGCCGCAACCGGCCAGGATCCGGTTCTTGCCCTCTTCTCCTGGCTGACCAATGTCGCAACGCTCGCGATCATGCTCCTGATGACCTTCACGGCATTCGCGATCGTCGTCTTCTTCGTTCGCAACCCTTCGCTTGAAGCCAGTGTCATGATCACCAGGGTCCTGCCCGTGGTCACCGGTGTGGTGATGGGTATCCTCGTGATCTATATTGCAGTCAATTTCGGCACCATTGCCGGTGCGAGCGGTGTTCTTGCCTGGTTCCTGCCGGGGCTGGTGCTGATCGCGCTCGTCGTCGGTCTTCTCCTCGCCGCCCGGCTGAAGGGAGCCGATGCCGCGAGCTTTGCCCGTCTTGGCGCCGGTCAGGAAGCCTGATCTAGCAATAATCAGAAGCGGCGGGCCGGAGGGCCCGCCACCGAATGCAGGAGCCATGGATGCAGGACAAGATCAATCAGTTTCGCCATGCGCCGGTGCCACTACAAGGCCTCTTCATCGGCGGCACGTCGGTGCCGGCCGAGAGCGGCGCGACCATGGATGTGGTATCGCCAATCGACGGAAGCCTGCTGACGACCATCGCGGATGCCGGTGCGGGAGATGTCGACCGCGCCGTTGCCGCCGCCCGTGCCGCTTTCGAGAAGGGCAGCTGGTCGCGTGCCGCGCCCGCCGAACGCAAGAAGGTGCTGACGCGGATCGCCGAACTGATCGAAGCCCATGCGCTCGAACTCGCGGTCCTCGGCGTCCGGGACAACGGCACCGAAATCTCCATGGCGCTCAAGGCGGAACCGGGCAGTGCCGCGGGCACCTTCCGCTACTATGCGGAGGCCATCGACAAGGTCTATGGCGAGATCGCGCCGACGGCGGCCTCGATCCTTGGCCTGATCCACCGCGAGCCGGTGGGCGTGGTCGGCGCCATCGTTCCCTGGAACTTCCCGATGATGATCGGCGCCTGGAAGGTGGCACCGGCGCTGGCGGCCGGAAATTCGGTCGTGCTGAAGCCCGCCGAGGGCGCGTCGCTGACCCTGCTCCGCCTTGCTTCACTCTGCGCCGAGGCTGGCCTGCCCGAGGGCGTGCTGAACGTCGTCACCGGCCGGGGCGCGGTGTGCGGGGAGGCGCTCGGCCTCAGCAACGATGTCGATATCCTCGCATTCACCGGTTCGGGACCCGTGGGCCGCAGGCTTCTGGACTATGCGGCGCGGTCCAATCTCAAGCGCGTCTATCTTGAGCTCGGCGGCAAGTCGCCCAACATCGTCTTCGCCGATGCGCCCGACCTCGACCAGGCGGCCAAGGTGTCCGCTTACGGCATCTTTCGCAATTCCGGACAGGTCTGCGTCGCGGGCTCCCGGCTGCTAGTTGAGCGATCCATCCATGCCGAATTCTCGGAAGAGGTCGCCGGCATCGCCGCTGCGATGAAAGTCGGCGATCCGCTCGACACGGCGACGGAGGCTGGCGCGATCAGCAGCGATGTGCAGCTCGCCAAGAATCTCGCCTTTGCCGACCAGGCGATCGCGGAAGGAGCGACCCTGCGCACCGGCGGCAGCCGCATCCTGGAAGAGACCGGCGGCTTCTACATGCAGCCGACGGTTTTCGATGTGGCCCCCGACATGACTTTGGCCCGGGAAGAAGTGTTCGGGCCGATTCTCTCGATCATTCCCTTCGACGGCGAGGCAGATGCGCTGCGCATCGCCAATGCCAGCGAATATGGGCTGGCCTCGGCCGTCTGGACGGCCAACCTCTCCCGCGCGCATCGCATGGTGCGCGGCATCCGGGCGGGCGTCGTCCACGTCAATACCTATGGCGGCGCCGACAATACCGTTCCGCTCGGCGGCGTCCGCCAGTCCGGCAATGGCCACGACAAGTCGCTGCACGCGCTGGACAAATATGTCGATCTGAAAACGGCGTGGATCCAGCTCTGACCCGAGGACGCCCATGCGTGAGCATGGACGTCCTCGCCTCGATGGCCACTTCGCCCTTCTGGCAGCATCAGCCGCCGAAGCTCCCCACCTGGCTCGGCACATTGACATAGCTGCGGTCGAAATAGAGCAGGGCGTTTCCGTCCTGCCGCGAGCGTATACCGATCACCTGGCCGATGAAGATGTGATGGGTCCCGACGAGCCGCGCCTCGCTGAGCCGACAGTCGAAGGACACCATGGCGTCCGCCAGCGCCTGGCTGCCCGAGGGCATGTCGATCCACTTGGCGGCGGCATAGCGTGCCGACATGTCCGACTGCCGGCCGGCGAAATAGCCGGCCAGTTCCTGGTGGTCGTCCGATAGGACATTGACGCAGAACCGCCGGTTCTCCAGGAACAGCCCGCATTGGGCGGATCGCCCGTTCATGCAGACGAGCAGCGTCGGCGGCTCGTCCGTCACCGAGCACATGGCGGTGGCGGTGAAGCCGCCGCGACCTGCCGGGCCGTTTGTGGTGATGACATTGACGGGCGCACAGACCCGCGCCATGGCATCCCGGAATTCGCTCTTGCTGACGGCCTCCTCCATATCGTCCTCCTCAGCCCTTCAACGGCGGCAGCCAGGTGTCACCCGTCCAGCCGGTCTCGTCGTAGTCGCTCATGCACTGGTCGACGAGAGCCTCCATCTCCCTCAAGCGGCCGCTCCGCTCGGCGCCCTTCAGCACCTGCAGACGCACCTCCTCCGGGGCGCCGGCATAGTTGAGCTCGTAGAGCGCATGCCGGCCACCGAATTCCGTGCCGGTCGCATCCCACAGCAGTTTCATGATCTTGATGCGCTCGACATGGCCCATGTCGTTGGAGCCGCGGACATACTGAGCCAAATAACGATCGATCTCGGGATTATCGAAGTCCCGCACCGAGGAGGGAAGATAGATCAGTCCGGACGCGACCGTCCGCCGGACGATGTCGATCACCTTCGGATAGGCTTCCGACATGAAGGTCCGGTAGCAGAGCGCGGCCTCGAGATTGGGCAGCATTGCGCCATTGGCCCAGGGCTGTGGGTTGTAGGCCATCGCGTTGGAGAAAGTCCAGAACTGGTGGCGTATCGCGATGACCTCGCCGAGCAGTGCCTGGTTGCCGCGAAAGGCGTCGCCGCCGGTTGCCCGAAGCGCCTTGGCGAGCAGACCCGCCAGGAAATCGAGCTTGACGGCGAGCCGCGTGCAGCCCTGGAAACAATAGCCGTGCATGAAGCCGGACGCCGGATGGAAGGACAGGATCTTGGCCGCGTCCCGCAGCACCAGCACGTCCTCCCAGGGCACGAAGACGTCGTCGAGAACCAGGATCGCGTCGTTTTCGTCGAAACGCGAGGACAGCGGATAGTCGAAGGGATGCCCGGTCTTGTTGGCTGTCTCCTCGTAGGATACGCGGCAGAACATCTTGATCCCGGGTGCATTCATCGGAACGATGAACATCACCGAAAGCGACGGATCCTCGGTGACCGTCGCCGAGCTCTGGGCGAGAAAATTGTAGTGCGTCAGCGCCGAAGAGGTCGCGACTACCTTGGCACCCGAGACATAGATGCCGGCATCGGTCTCCTTGGTGATATGGACAAAGACATCCTTCACCTGGTCGGCCGGCTTGTGGCGATCGATAGGCGGATTGACGATCGCGTGGTTCATGAACAGCACGGATTCCTGCGCCCGCTTGTGCCAGGCAAGCGCATTGTCCTTGAACGGCCCGTACCAGTCTGCATTGGCACCCAGCGTGTTCATCAGGGCTGCCTTGTAGTCGGCCGTGCGGCCCATCCAGCCGTAGGACATCCGCGCCCAGTCGGCGATCGCACCTTGCTGCTGCACGAGGTCGTCCGACGAGCGGGCCACGCGGAAATATTTGTGCGTGTAGCCGCCATTGCCCGTATCGGTGGGCGAGGTTAGCCGGCCGCGCGTCTTCTCGTCGTGCAGGGCGTCGTAAAGCCGGGCCAGCGAACGGACGGAATTGCGCATCGCCGGATGCGTCGTCACGTCCTCGACCCGCTCGCCGTTGATATAGACCTCGCGGCCGTCCCGGAGAGACTCCATGTATTCCGCACCGGTAAAGGGCCGGGCCCTGTCCGCCCGGACATCCTCGGGGCGATCGAAGCGACGGGTGTCGTGGATATTCATGGGCTCCTCCTTTGATATCGGTCAAGACAATACGGCTTGCTTAACCTGTGCACCATGTACAGAATGGCCAAATCGCTTGTACTTTTTCGTGAAGGCCCATGAGCAGCCTCGTTCCCAGCTTCTTCGTCTATGGCGAGCCGGACCGCCCGCTCGATGTCGGCTTCATCCATGTCGAACGGGTCATGGCCCGCAAGAGCTTGCATCTCGGCGAGGTACGTGCCCACAAGCACGACCACATGGCCCAGATCACCTACTGGACGAGCGGTCGCGGCCGGTACTTTTTCGAAGACAAGGTTTTGGACTTTTCAGCGCCAGCCGTGAGCTTCATGCCGAGCGGGGTCGTGCATGGCTTCAAGGTCGAGCCCAAGGACTCCGATGCCATCGTCGTGTCGGTCGCCGACGACGCGCTGCTCGCCGTCCGCGGCCTCACCATCCTACCCCTCGATGCGCCTCTGATGGTGGTCGCTGCCGGCAACGGCGGCGGTTGGGCGGGCCTGCGCCGGATCCTGGAGCGGATCGAGGCCGACTATGCCGAGGGCTTGCCGGGCAGGGATCGCGTCCTGCAGGCGCTGGTCGGCGTTGCTCTGACCGATATCGCCCGTCTCGCGCAGGAAACGCCCTCGCGCATGGCGCCGAACGCGTCGGCTGTTTTGGCGCGCGACTTCCGCCGGTTGGTGGATGCTGGCTTTCGCGACAACTGGCCGATCGAGCGTTATGAGGCAGAACTCGGTACCACGCCCCATCTCCTCGCCAAGGCCTGCCGCCAAGCCTTCGGCCTGCCGCCCAAGGCCCTCATCGGCGAACGTCGGTTGCTCGAAGCCAAGCGGCTTCTGCTCTTTACCGTGCGCGCGCTCGAGGACATCGCCTTCGAGATCGGGCTCCGGGACGCCGCCTATTTTTCACGCTTCTTCAAGCAACGTACCGGCCAGTCGCCGAGCGAATGGCGGGCCGCCCATGCGACCCGCGACCCATGACAGGTCGGCCGGCCCGGGCCTCGCCTCATACCAAGTCTCGATGATAGGAACCCATAGGATGACGTGAGGCTGGTCTCCGGCTAGGCGCGTCGCGCAGGTCGATGCTTACGCATCGGCCAAGCGGCGCAACAACGCCGGAGACCAGCCTCACGTCACCTTCGGCCGGCTTCTCGGGCCCCCTGGCGTTGTCGAGGTCCTTGACCGATGCGACAGCATCGATCGGCGGACCTCTCCTAGCCAGAAGACCCGATCGAGCCGGTCCTATGGGTTCCTATCATCGAGACTTGGTATCAGATCAGCATCAGCTTGTCGTTCAAGGCCAGCCAGCCGCCAGGCTCGCGCACCAGCGCGTCGATGTCGTACTTGCCGAACATGGCGGTGAGGCCGCGGCGCGTGAAGATCTCCCAGAAGATCCGGGATGCCGGGCCAATCCGTCCGCCGGTGCCGAGTTTCAGGCCACCCGAGATCTTCTGCTCCTGATAGGCGCGCCAGTGGATCGCCGCTGATGTCGTCAGGCAGGCCTTCGACATGGTGAGTTTGATGCCCATCTTGGCGACCGTCGTGGCAATGCCGACCGGCACCGCAGCTCCCGGGATGATGCCGCCCAGAAGTGAGCCGGCGCGAACGCCCGCCTTCGCCCGCTTCATCGCCACGACCAGCCTGAGCCAGTCCTGAATGGCACGGGCTTCCTTGTAGCGCTTGTCCGACGCGATGGCGATCAGACTGTCGAGGTGGGCGTCGGTCGACAGGACCGCATTGCCGTGGATCGCGATGTCGGCGACATTCACGCCCGCGGTGCTGGCGGAGGCAGCCGTGCCCGCCAGGCTGAGGCTGGAGCTGCCGATCGACTTCCATGCGCGGGATTCGAGATAGCGCAGGGTCCGGGTGTTCTCGGCGTCTTCGTGGCCGTTGAGCACGAACCAGGGATTGGGAATCAGCGGATCGTTTGAATCCGCGCTCGCCTTCATGGATTTGTAAAGTGTCTGGCAGGCAGTGTTGATCGTGCCGAAGGCGCCACCGGTCACTCCGTCGATGACGTTCGACAGGGTGTCTGCCACGAAAAGCACCGTGTCCTCGGTGCTGGCCGAATTGCCCCCGACCTTCCTGATACGCGAACTGATTTCATCGTAACGCTGACGATTGAGCTTTGCCATCCTCTTGTCCCTGTCCAGTATCCGCCACAGATCAGAATAGCGGACCGCGCGAAAACGCCCACCAGTTCGCAGCCCGACGAATCGCTTTCCGGCGATTCCGTCCGGAATATATCCGGCCGATCCTGAAGAAATGGTAGAGCGTGACGGAAGGACATGGCACGGGCACCGCGTCTGGGCGGTGGCGGTTCCGCTCGGCTAGAAGCGGACTTCGAGCAGAGAGAAGTCGTCGGGCAGGGTTTCGCCGCCGTGATGTCGGCGGGCCCATTCCAGGACCTCTTTCGGGCCCGCTCCACCCGGCGCCAGAAGTGCCTTGAGCGCCTCGACCGACAGCATGTCGCCGTCCCCGGTATCGAGCTCGAACGTGCCGTCGCTGAGCAGGAACAGCCGGTCGCCCTGCATCACTGTCGTTTCGCCCTGTTCGTAATCGACCCCCTCGAAAGCCCCGATGACCAGATTTCCCGTCGTAATCAGCTCCTCCATCGATCCATCCCCGCGTCGCAGCAGGGCCGGCGGGTGGCCGCCGGTCGCAAAGCAGAGCCGACCGCTGCTGCGCTGGAAAACGCCGTACCAGATGGTGAAGAACATGTTGTTCTGCCGCTCCATCGGGAAGATCGCGTTGAGCCCTTTGAGCACGCTCGCCGGATCGCGGAAATCCGTCCGGCTGATCGCTCCGGCCCGGAGAAGGTTGATGACCGAGACCGACAGCAATGCGGCCCCGACACCGTGCCCGCAGACGTCGAGGAGATAGACGGCGAAGTGATCGTCGTCGATGTCATGGTAGCCGAAGGAGTCGCCGCCGAGCTCGGTGGATGGCACCAGCAGATGGTCGGTCGCCGGACCGTCTGGCCTTGGTGCCGGCAGAATGGAGAAGACGTAGCGGGTGGCGTCGGCGAGTTCCGCCGCAAGCCGGGCCTGGGTGCGCTCGAGCTCGAGATTCTTGTCGGCCAGCTGGTCTTCCACCGCCTCGCCATGCTCCAGCATCGCGTCATAGAGCAGTTTCAGGTCATCTAGCTCCGCATTGAGCCGCGCAATTTCGGCCCGGGCCGCCGCGATATCGCCCGGGAAAGGGCCTGAAGCATCTGCGGTTTCAAGAGTATTAGACGATTCGTTCATGAATTTATGGCACGCAGAATAGGGCAGAGATGGCAAGCCCAATGAGCCGCCTGGAGATCGACGTGTCAACTGCCTTAGCGTCCAGCCCGTTCGAACCGCTCCTGGAGATCGAGCTCGACATGGCGGCCTTCGTGTCGGACTGGGCCTATTGCGATCGCATCTCGACCTATGTCGCACGGATGATCGGCCACAATCGCGCCGACTCGCTGCTTTTTTCCAACCTGTTTTCGTCGGCTCTCAACGAACTGCTCGAGAGCGCCTACCGGATTCATGCCGGCGCCGGCCCCTTCGTTTGCCGGGTTTTGCGCCGGGGCGGCTTAGACAGGGTCGAACTCGTCATCCCCGCCGACGACCGCGTGCGGGCCTTCTATGACGGTGTCGCCGCCGAACTCCGCGGCGACGACGTCAGGGAGCAATATCGCATGGCGCTGTTCCGTGAAGGAGCCTTCGATCCCCGCGTCAGCTTTCTCGAGCTGGCCGTGGACTATCAAGCCCGGATCGACGCAGCGCCCGCCGGGCCCGATGCCGTCCTCCTCGCCGCCGAATTCGCACTCGAATAGGGATCACCATGGCACAGGCCGCAACCGCAACCCATCGCACCCGGTTCGACGAGAACAACCAGGAATTCGTGCTGACGGGCGCGCTCAGGCCGCAATGTGAAAGCGATATGGAATCCTGCATCGCGGCCTTCCAGGCGGCGCGGGCCAGAGTTACCGGCACCCTTTACGTCAACGTCAAGCGGCTGGTCCGGCTCAACAACATCGCCTTTCGTTTGCTGGCGAACCTTTTCGTTCGCACCGTCAGCGAGCGCAGCGACCTCCGCATCGTCATCGTCACCTCGAGTGTGGTCGGCTGGGCGACAAAGAAGTTTGGCAGCCTGCGCGAGATCAGCCCCGCCATTACGGTCGAGGAATATGACAGCGAGTTCTATCCGGGCCAGGCCTTTCTCGAGGAAGGCGGCTTCATCCCGGTTCTGCGCACCCAGACGCGCCTGACCTGGCGGCACGAGCGCCAGATCCTGCCGCGCCATGGGCTCAAACCCGGCATGACGGTTGCCGACATCTGTTGCGGCATCGGCGACTTCGCCGCTCTTCTCGCCAAGGAATTCGACCTCGGCCGCATCGTGGCACTCGACCATTCCCGCTCGAGCCTCGCCTATGCCCGGTCCGTGGCGCAGGATTTCGGCATCCATGGCGTCGAATATGTCTACGGCGATGCGGCCGAAATGCTGCTCGAGGATGCGCAGTTCGACTTCGTCACCTGCCGCCACGCGCTGCAGATTTTCAACAAGCCCGAGCTGATCGTCTCGGAGCTCAGGCGCATCTGCAGGCCGGGCGGCCGGGTCTATGTGACGAACGAGAAGATCTCCCATTGCCTGGGCGAGCCTCGCGGTCCGTCGATCCAGTGGACCTACAACGAACTGTCGCGTCTGTTCGGCGATTTCGACATGGACCTCGAATACGGCCCCAAGGCAGGCAAGGCGCTGCTGCAGGCCGGGTTCGAGGACATCAGGGTCGAGAGCTTCATGGTCACCAACGCCGACGGTGACCCGCAGGATTTCGCCGACATGGTTCAGGCCTGGGAGGACATGTTCGCTGGCGGCATGTGCGCCCGCCGCGGAGACGACGCGGCCTTCGTCGAGAAATTCCGCCGCGGTTTCCGGGATCACGCCGCCGCTGCCCTCCATCCGGGCGGCTATGCCGGCTGGCCGGTCTGGGTTGCCTCTGGGCGAAAGCCCCAATGACCGACATCAGCCTGGACGCGCCCCGACGCTTCCGCTTCCGGCCGCTCAGCTTCCGGATGAAATTCGTGCTGGTCGTCGGCGGCGCGCTATTGGCTGATCTTTTCCTGGCCGGCGGCATCGCGCTCTGGAACGTCAACCGTCTCTCGACCAATGCCACCCAGCAGGTCGGCCGCGGGTTGGAAAAGGCGATCACCGAATATCTGCGCAACTATCTCGACACGACCGTCGAACGCACCGAACTGCTTCTCGACCAGTATCACGCCGAAGTCGAGGGCCTTGCAGGCGCGATGCAGACGCTGATCGACCGGCCGGAGCTAAAGGCGAAGATTGGCGAGGTGCTCGAGGCCAATCCCGCTGCGACCACGCCTCTCGCTTACAATGCCGCCGGAAACTGGTGGCAGAACCAGCCGGGCGAGGCGTCCGCCGTCACCGTCTGGGGTTATCTCCTCGACCAGGAGAAGAAACCGCTCCCTGCGGCTCTGGCCGATGTCCGCGAAAGCGCCGCCTTCAACATCTTTGGGCCGAGCTTCCTGAAGTCCGGACCGCCCAAGCTGCAGATGTACTATATAGGGCCGCGCGCCACGCCGATCCTGCGCTCCACCCCCTACAACGACCAGGGCAAGGTCTTCGACGAGGTCTATCCGGGCCACAACAAGACCAATTGGTGGGATTTCTATTTCCCCGGCCTCTACGAGACCTGGCAGGACTGGCTCGGCGATCCCTCGAAGCGGCCGGTCGCATCCGATATCGTGACGCTTTCGCCCTATCTCGACGGCATTACCGGCAAGATCATCGTCAGCTTCTTCCAGCCGCTCTACACGCCCGATCGCAAGGATCTCCATGGCATCGTCGGCGTCGACCTTACCCTCGACCAGCTTGCCGACATCGTCCAGAGCGTCAAGATCGCCGATACCGGCTTCGCCTTCCTCTCCACGTCGTCTGGCAATGTACTGGCGATCTCGCCCGCGGCCGAGAAGACGCTCGGCATCCAGATGCGCTCCGAGAACGGCTTCGACCGCACGCTCGGCAAGAGCAGTCAGCCGGCCATTGCCAGGCTCGCGATGCCCACGGGCACTGACACGGTTCTCACCCGGATCAGTCTCAGCCAGAACGGCGAGGACATTCCTTATCTGGTTCTGCTCAAGCAGATGAGCCCGACGAACCTGTTCACCGGCAAGGCGCCCGTGGTCCGGGAGAGCTTCTCGCTTGGCTTCATGGTGCCGGAACGCGAGGTCTATGCCTCGCTTCTGGCGGCCAAGACCGAGATTTCGTCGGCGACCCAGCAGGTCCTGCTCTGGCAGGTTGCCACCGTGCTCGTCTGCCTCATGATCGTGATGGCAGCCGTCTTCGCGATATCCGGTCGCATCACCGCCGGCCTGAGCGCACTCGCCCACGCCGCCGACCGGCTGAAGAACAAGGATTACTCGGTCCGCGTGGACATCCCCAGCAAAGACGAGGTCGGCGCGGTCGGCGTGGCCTTCAACCGCATGGCGGAAGAAATCAGCTTCCATACCGAAAACCTCGAAAATCTCGTCGCAAGCCGCACGCAGGATCTCGCCCAGGCCAACGAGGAAATCTCCAGCCTCAATGCCAAGCTCCGCAGCGAGAACCTGCGGCTCGGCGCCGAGCTCGACGTCGCGCGGCACATCCAGATGATGGTCCTGCCGCGCGCCGAGGAACTCGACGAAATCCGCCCCATCGAGGTTTCCGGCTATATGGAGCCCGCCGACGAGGTCGGCGGCGACTATTTCGACGTCCTGCGGGACGGCGATCGGATCAAGATCGGCATCGGCGATGTCACCGGCCACGGGCTGGAAAGCGGCGTCCTGATGCTGATGGTGCAGTCCGTGGCGCGCGCGCTGCAGGAGCGTGGCGACAATGATCCGGCGGCCTTCCTCGATGTCCTCAACCGCGCGATCTACAAGAACATCGAGCGGACGCGGACCGACAAGCACCTGACGCTCGCCTTCCTCGACTACGAGCCCGGCCGGTTGACGCTGTCGGGCCAGCACGAAGAGGTGCTGGTCGTCCGTGCCGGCGGCGAAGTCGAGCGCATCGACACGATCGATCTCGGCTTCCCGATCGGTCTCGAACGCGACATCGCGCCCTTCGTCGCCACCCGTGACATCGATTTCGCGGCAGGCGATGTGATCGTCCTCTACACCGATGGCGTCACCGAAGCCGAGAGCCCTGATGGCAGGCTCTTCGGGCTCAATCGGCTCGCAGAGAGCGCCCGGCGGCTGGCGGGCCTCGATGCCGAGGCGATCAAGACCGGGATACTCTCGGACCTCAGGGCCCATATCGGAACGCAAAAGATCCACGACGATATCACGCTCGTCGTCATGAGGCACAAGTGATGCAGGACGTTTTCGGCGAGACCACGCTCACCGTTTCCGACCGGGCCTTCGGCCAGCGTCTGCTGCTCGCCGAGGGGCCGCTCGAACTCGACTGGCAGCATTGCAGCGTGACGTCGGAGTTTCTGGGCGACTTGTTCGCCATGCGCGCCGCCCGCGACGGTCTCGACGACAACGACGTCAGGCACTCGATCGGCTATCTCGCCAATGAACTGTTGGAGAACGCCGTCAAGTTTCGCCATCCCGGCGATATCGCGATCGACGCCCGGCTCGAGGGACGCAGATTCGCGCTCCGCGTGACCAACCTTGTCAGCCCGGAGACCGCGATCCGGTTCAAGGCCCTGCTCGCCGAAATCACGTCTCGCGACCCGGGCGAACTGCTGATCGAGAAGATCGAGGCCAATGCCGAGAATCCCGACACCTCTGGCTCGGGTCTCGGGCTTCTGACGCTTCTCAGCGATTACGGCGCCCGGCTCGGCTGGCGCTTTGAGACCGATGCGCCGTCCGGCGCTATTCGCCTGGAAACATTTGCTGTATTAGACTGGGCATAGAGCCGGAGCAGATCACCCGTCATGGAAATCAGGAACACCGAATACAGCGTCTGGAACGACGGCGCGACCATACACTACGAGGGCACGATGCGCCTCTCCGGCACAGAGGCCTATGCGCCGATCCTGGAACTGATGCAATCGATCCTCGCCTCCAAGCCGGAAACAATCGTCCTCGACCTCACCGAGCTCGAATTCCTCAACAGCTCCGGCATCAATCTTCTCGCGAAGTTCACCATCGACGTGCGAAAGCAGCCCGGGATCGGGCTCTCGGTAAAAGGCTCCACCCGCATTCCCTGGCAGTCGAAGTCGCTGCCCAATCTCAAGAAGCTGCACCCCGCCGTCGAGCTCGTCATCGACTGACGGCTGCCGGCCGCAGGTTCTCCTCGGGCGCTGCAGCCTGTCGCGTGGCATCGCGTGACAGCAGAGCCGCAATCTCGGCGGCGGCGGGGCGCGCCCTGACCGGTCCCATCATCGCCCGCAGCAGCGTCCGCCACGCATCGTCTTCCGGCGGCACAGCCAGGGCGTCGGCGAAAGCGGGCGCCATGAAGGCGCGCCGCATCGCAAGCACGGCGTCGGCGCTGCCGGCATAGGGGCGCAGTCCCGTCGTGAGCGAGGCCATAACCGCACCCAGCGACCAGATATCTCCGGCGGGGCTCACGAGGTTGTGCAGGATCCGCTCCGGCGCCATCCAGGCCGGAGAGCCGCGCAACTCGGTAGGATGCAGATTGTCCTCACCCGGCAGGCTCGCAAGGCCGAGATCGATGAGAACCGGCCGGCCGCCGGCGCGGAAGCGAACATGCTCCGGCTTGATGTCGTTGTGCAGGATGCCGCGGCCATGCAGATAGGCGAGGATTTCGGCAACGCCCGTCAGCAGCGCGGCAAGGTCCGGCAACGAGGCCTTCGCGGCGTCCGAAGCGCCTGCCCTGCTCTCGTCGTCGTCAAGGGCTTCGATGGCAAACCAGTCGTCGGCGGCGTCACGCAGGGCCGGCAGGCCGGGATGGCTGAGCTGTCCCAGCAGACGGCATTCCCGCTCGAACATCCGGCGCTCCCAGCGGAGCCCCTCCGCGTGGCCACCGATCCAGCGCTTGACTACGGCTGCGCCGTCCGGAAGCGCGGCCCGGTAGGTCTCCAGCCAGGGGCGGCGAGAGAGAAGCAGGAGGCAGGGTGGTGGCACCGGTGGCGTCATCGGATCACAATACACCCAACCGGCGCCAGATCGGAAGTGCATGGTCGATAATGCCGTCCGCCTGCTCCCGGAGGATGCGGCGGTTCTCCGCGGGGTCCTCGATCTGTGTCCCCTCGTGCCGCAGGCGGTCGCCGCGGTCGTCGAGAATGGTCCACATCGCCTCCGACAGGGCCTCGACCTCGGTCGGGGCATTTCCGCCGGCGATCGCTTCGTAGGCGAGCATGTCGAAGAGCCTGACGGTCATCGCCGACCCCGTCCCCGCCGCCGCAAGGGCCGCCGTGACGCGCGAACCCTGCGCGCAGGCATCGAGCAGCGCGAGATTGTGGGCACGGACCCGTCCACTCGCCGCCTCGTCGGCGTCGCGGATCAGCGGCACGGCCTGGCGCGAGCCGACAAGCATGCCGAGAATCTCGCGTGGCTGGGCCGTACTGGCGGCGGTGCCTTCGAGCGCGCGCAACGCGCCGATCGTCAGCGGCTTCTCCGCCAATGCGTCGAGCGCCGGTCCATAGAAGCCCTCGTTCATCGTCGCCTCGCCGAGCGGGATCGTGATCTTGCGCGTCACCGCATGCGGCGGCACCGCGAGCGCCAGCCGGATCTCCTCGATCCGCCGGTCGAGGCGATTGTCCGGAATGGCGCGGGCGCCGCGGCAGAAGATGTCGCGCCGGAAGGCGGCGCCGGTGAAGAAGTCCCGCGCCGTCTCCGCCATCTGCGGGGGCAGCGAGCCGATGATCTCGCGCTGGCGCGGTGTGAACGCCAGGTCGGGGAAATTCTCGAACAGGTTGGCGGTGCCGACATAGCCGAGCTTGGCAGCCGAAAGAGCGCCTGCGACATCGGCATGGAAGCACGGCGACCAGTGCTCGTTGAGATAGTCATGCGAGAGATAGGCGAGATTGCCTGCCTGCTTCTCCTTGTCGATCCGCGCCATCATCTCCTGCGGAAAGACACTGCAGCCCGCCTCGGCGAAGACCGTCGCCCAGTTCATCGCCGCCGCGATCTTTCGGTCGCTGCGGTCCGGGTTGAGCGCGGCCATGAGCGAAAGGAATTTCTGAAGGGGCACCACGCCCGCCCAGCCGGGCTGGGCGTTATAGGTGACATAGGCCACCCCGCCCGGCTTGAGATGGCGACGGATGAAGGCCGTGATGTAGTGGCGGTTCTCGGCGCTGACCCAGGACCACACGCCGTGCAGGGTCACATAGTCGAACTGCGGCAGATCGAAGCCGTCGCTTTCGGAGAGCTCCTCGAAGGAGGCCTCGACGAAATGCATGTTGTCGAGCCCGCCTTTGGCGGCGAGGTCGATGGCCCGGGCGACATGGGCGGGGTTGAAGTCGAAGCCCCAGACCTCCGCCTCGGGATTGGCCGCGGCAATCGCCATAGCCGTTTCCCCGGTGCCGCAGCCCAGTTCGCAATAGGTGTAAGGCTCGCCGGGCCGGACCGGCGGCTCGACGGCGCGGAGCATGCAAGCGATGTCGAGATGGGCAGGCGTCTGCTCGACATAGAAGCCGGGCAGATATTCGAGGTCGGAGACATAGCCTTGCGTCCAGTCTGTCATGGGCAGTCCTGTTCCGGGTCAGCGCAGATGCGGTAGAGGTTTGAATTCGGCATGCACGGGCAGCGTCCGCTCACGGGCCGGCTTGAGCCAGGTATTCCAGCCGAGCCTGCTGCCGATGGGATCGTCGCGATCGCCGCCGATCCTCAGCGGTGGTACGTCACGCGACCTGAGCTCGAGGCGCGTCCGGAAGGTCTTGTCTGCACCGAGCGCGAAGGCGGCCGAGTCGGTGAACAGCTTCGAGCGGCTGCCATCGGGCAGCAGGGAACGGAAGGCGGCGTAGTCGAGGTCGCGAACATGGATCAGCACGCTCGATTGCGCCTCGTAGATGCGCGCGCCCACCACCGCGTCCTGACCGAGCCGCGCATAGTTGCCCTCGGCTTCTTCGCGGCTAGCGAGCCGCGTCCGGTCGACGGCGGCAACGGGCAGCAGTTCGCCGTGGAACTGTACCAGCTCGAGCCGGTGTCCGAGGGCCCCGGACAGCGTCCGCTCGATCGCCATCGCCGACCGGCCTTGCCGGCCGAGCAGACCGCCGAAGCCGACGCTGCCCTCGTCGGGCGCGCCGGATCGGTCGGCGAGGCTCGCCATGCCGAGGCCGACGATCGACTTCAGCGCATGATCGATGGTGCGCTCCGTGCCGACCTGGGCCGCCCGGTGACGTTCGACGTCGATCCGGTACTTGGCCCAGGCATTGTAGAGAAGCCCTGCCAGCCGGTTGTTGAACACGTCGAGGAAATCGCGCAAGGCCAGGTTTCGCTCGCGCACGCTGACCTGCACGAGTTCGCTCATTGCCTGCGGCAGCACGCCCGACGGTCCGGTCAGGCCGACGATGGTCTGGATGAGTTCGATGACGCCGTCCGTCTTGTCGCGTCGGACCGACATGACCTCGTTTGCGGCATAGCCGAGCGGCACCGCCGAGCGGATCCGCATGGCGGCGCGTGCGGGATCCATGCCCTGGCCGACGGGCTCCGGCAGCGGTCGGCCGCCGGCGCGCGCCTCGTCGGCCGCGATCGACTCGATGAGCCGGATCGCCTGCATCAGGTCGAAATCCTGCGGTGTCTCGATGGCGGCGGAGGCTAGAGAAGTGCCATGGCGCCGGCGCGTGCTGGCCATGTTTTCAGGACCTCCGTCCGCCCCTTGACCATCGCGGTCAGGCGGGAAAATGAGTTGACGCTGGCATAGAGCCCGAGGAAACGCTCGAGCACGCTCGCCATCATGTAGACGCCATTGCCGGAAAAGTTCTGGTCGTCGAAGGTGAGCCGCACGTCGATGCCGCGGCAGAAAGCGGTATGGCCGCGGCTGCGCACCCGCGCCGTGCCCATCGCAGAGCTCAATCCGACGATGCCGTCGATCAGGGCGCGCGTCTCCGCCGAATCTCGGAAGTCGTAGAGGGTCAGGATTTCCTTAAGCGCCTCGAGCCCGCCGTCCGAAACAAGCGACAGATGGTTGAGCGAGAGATGCGAGATGAGCTTCCAGTGACCACCCTTGCCGATCTCTGGCCGCACCGTCGGCGTGGGCGCGGTCAGCAGCCGGAGCGACTTGACCATCGGCAGCGGTTCGAGCAGGCGCAAGGCCGGCTGGCCGCCGCCGAAGGGCAGGCGTTCGGGCAGGTTGCGATTGAGGCAAAGAGCCTCGATATGCAGCGTCTCCGAGGCCGGCTGGCGCGGATTGAAGTCGGGATCGGTGAGCGAGAGATAGACCTCGCTTCCGGGATTCTGCGCGTCCGCGGGGCGCCTGTGGGTCAGCCACCAGACGGTGTTCCGCGCGCTCGCCTTCAGCCCCTCTCCGTCGATTTCGTGGCCGACCGCATAGAAGGGCTGGATCGCTCGTCGGCCTCCGTCGGCATCGATCGCCGCCACCTGGCCGATCCCGTAGACTTCGAGCGCCTGCGGCCTGCGGCTGTCGGGCACCACCCTGTATTCGGAATGGCGCTGGTGGAAGGCGATCGGCTCGGCGACCTGCGGGAAGAGATTGACCACGGGGACGCAGTTGAGGGCGAAGGCTGCGGCGGAGATGCTGCGTTCGAGCAGCGGCGAAGGCTTGCGCAGATAGATGAAGACGTCGAGCAGCCGGCCCTTGCCGGCGAGCCGAGCCTTGGGCGGCAGATCGAGATCCACGAACAGGAACTTGTCGGGAAAGGCAAAATACTCGGTGAGGAGCCGGAAACCAAGATGCGACGTCGGGGCATAGGGAAGGAGCCCTTCCGCCTCGCCGAATCCGCCGGGCGAGAGCGCCGCAGGGTCCAGGAAGACCGGCGCCGGGTCGTTCGCCCCTTCAGCGAGCGCGATCAGGATGGCGTCGTTCAGGAGAAGCTCGTGCAGCGGATAGACCAGTTGCGGCTGTCCGCGCAGGAAGAAGCGCAGTCGCTCCGGCGCGTTCCGGGCGAAATCGCCGTCCGGTGCGGTGATCTCGAGCGTCAGCCGTAGGCAGGCGCTGGCGCTCGCTGCCTTGGGGCTTTCGGGTGCGGTGATCGGCCGGGCGCCGAGGACCGCCGCCTGTACCGCGACCGGGTGAAGCGTCACATCATGGGCCGTGCGGAAGCGGCAGCGCTGGCCGTCCACCGGCTCGGTGTCGAACAGCGTCAGTGCCGGCACCGTCGACGGCTCCGACATATCCGGCTTGGTCTCGAATTGCAGGATCGACATCGACGGCAGCGGCCTGTCGTAATGCGGATAGAGGATCCCGAGCATTGCACTCGTGAGTTCGGGAAAGTCGTCGTCGAGCTTCTGCCGCACGCGCGCGGTGAGATAGGCGAAGGCCTCGACCAGTCGGCCGACATGCGGATCCTCGATGGAGTCCTCCGACAGCCGGAGCCGTCCGGCGATGCGCGGATTTTCCGCACCGAAGGCCGCCGCGGAGCGACGGATCGCCAGGAGTTCCCGGTTGTAGTGGACCAGCAGCTCATCCGACATCGGGGCCTGTCTCCATCATCGGCTCACAGCTCCGGGCAGGTGAAGTTCGCCGCGCTGTCGCGGGCGAAGGGATTGCGGGTCGGCGGCACGGTCAGTCGTACCAGAACCGACCGGTTGCCGATCGAGAACTGATAGGTCACGGTGTCGCTCGGATTCTTCTCGAGGCGCCGGCCGAGCGCGAACAGCCGGAACAGCGCCCAGGGGCCCTGCCGCGACAGCCCGTTCCGCTGGCCTTCGAGCTCCGGCATCATCGACATCGAGGCGCCGGCCTCCGGCTTGTCGGGCGGCCACTTGAAGTCGGTCTTCAGTACCGGGCCGTGGTTGTAGAGGAGCGGCGTCCCGCCGAGATCGAGCATGAAGGCCCGGGCCCGCATGTCGAGCTTGGCGGCCATCGCCGAGAAATTCAGATTCGGCGTGTCCCCGTCGCCGAAATAGGTGTTGCGGATGTCGTCCGCGCGTTCGAGCGAAGCGAGGACCGTGTCGTCATAGCCGAGCCCGATCTGTGAGGCCTTTTTCCACCGCCAGGGCCGCTCCGTCGTGTCGATGAACGGCTTGAGGTAGCTGTCGCGGAAGGTGGCGATGCTGCCCTTCGGACCGAACAGTCGTGCGAAATCCTCGAGCGAGGCGTCGTTGCCGCTCTTCGGGTTGAACGGGTAGCGTCCGGTCAGCGTCGTCCGGCATAGCGGCAGAACGGTGGTGCGCCAGATGGCCGAGATGCGCTCCCGCGACGTGCCGCCGGTGATCGCTGCCGCCTGGGTGAAGATGCGCGCGAAGACCGGCTGGAGCGGCTGCGGCTGGATGCTGTTCTTCGTGTAGAGCTGGTCGAGGACGGTCTGGGGTTCGACGCCGAGTTCGAGCACGTCGCCGCCTGTCGCGATGTGGTTGAGCATCCGGTAGAGCGGGTCCATCGCGTCGAACATCCCGTTGACCGGCGCCGGCTGTCCGTCGGGCGCGGTCACCGCGGCGCGGAAGCTGCGATAGTGGTCGGAAATCTGGATCGCGAGATTGCGTGAACTGTCATTGGCAAGGATCGAGCCGGTCACCAGCGCGGCCTTCTGCGCACCGGGCAGCGCATCCGCCACCGTCGTCGATTCGGCGTCGAGGTCGGTTTCGCGAGCGATCGCGGCGAAGAGTTCGCCGAGCGGTGAGGGCTTGCCGACGATGATCGCGATCGAGCGGGCGAGTTCATCGGCGGTGCGACCCATCATGCCGAGATCGGCGAGCAGGCTGTCCCAATGGGCGATATAGTCGACGCGATAGAGGTCGAGCAGCCCATCGCGAATCCGCGCCGACATGCGCTCCCGTTCGACCAGGCCGACGTCGGTTCCCATCACCCAGGCGTCGGTGGCGATTTCCCGGGCGGCGCCGCCGGCTGCCGAACGGATGACGTCATGCACGCCGGCGCGGGTGAAGACGCCCGGAATGCCGTCGAAGAAGCTTTTTCCGCTGATCCGGCTGAGTGCCTGCGGTCCGGACAGCGACATGTTGTCGACTGGCCGCCATGCCGGCAGTGCCGTGACTTGCGGGGAGGCGAGCACCATGTCGTAGGCCAGGCGGGCGAGCGTGTAATTGGAGATCAGTGCCCGGGCGCGCGCGATCAGCGCCGGATCGGCGGGCGGGGCCTTGACCGCGGCGTCGGCGAGACTGGCGAAATGTTCGGCGATCTGGCGGTCGACGGCGTCGGACCGGTCGTAGACCAGCCAGTTTGCGGCAAAGTCGGCCCCGAGCAGTCCCGCGGTTTCGCTGGCGACCGGCCGGGTGCCGGTCAGCATCAGGTAAAGCTTGAGCTGCTGGAAGCGGAGCGCCGCCGGTGTCCTGGGATTGTCCAGCCCGTCGCTCAGATAGGCCCAGACGAAGGGGAAGAACAGGTTGGACAGCGCGCTGTCATAGGCTTCCTCGGCCGCGCTCCTGACCGGCGCGGTCTGGTAGAGGCCGAGCGTCGCCCGCTTCGGCTCGTCGGCGGCGAGCCGGCGGAGATTGTCCAGGACAGCCAGAACCGGCGCGAAGTCGGTCGGCATCCGGCCATCGGGCGCCGCTTTGCTGATGCTGGCGCGGGTCAGATCGACATTGCGGTCGATGCGCGCCATATAGGCGCGGCCCTCGCCGAAGCTCAGCCACCAGAAGGCGAGGACGCCAAGCGCGCCCGCCACGACAGCACCGCTGCCCGCAAGGCTCTTGAGCCGCATCGCAAGCGCCGCCGGCTTGGTGAGACCGCTCAAGCTTGCTTCTGCGAACACCACCTGCTGGAACAGCACCTTGACGAAGAAGGGCCGGCCGCGCTGGAAGTTCTCGTCCTGCGGCAGCGCCAGGCCACCGGTACCCTGGCCGAACCCGGCCGCGAGCATCGGCCCCAGGACGTCCTCGAAGGCGCCGGACTGTCGGGCACTCGTGAAGAAGACGCCGCGGAGATCGGGCGTCTCGGTGAAGCGATGGGTCGCGAGGATCTGTTCCAGCATCAGGTTGATGCGGCTCTGCAGCGCCGCGAACTGCACCGTGAATTCGAAGAGCCGTCGCCGTCGCCGCTCGTCCGGTTCGTCCTGCAGCCGCACGAACTGCTTCTGTGCGAAGCGCTCGACCGTGGCGCGGAAGCCGCCGGCAAAGCTGCTCGCCTCGGCGCCCGGTGCCTGTTCCCTGAGCCGCTGCGCGGCGATGCCGAGCACCGAAGCCCGTTCTTCGGCGCTGCTGCCCTCGAAGAACTCCTCGAAGCCGACGACGAGGTCGAGCTTGTTGACCAGCAAGTAGACCGGCGCGAAGGTCTTGAGCGACGCGGTGGCGACGTCGAGCCGCTTGCGGATGGTGACCGCATATTGCTCGAGGTCCTCTTCGTTCAGCCCAGTCAACTCGTCGACGCTGGTGACGACGAGGATGCCGTTGATGGGCTGCTGGCTCCGGAGCTTGTGCAGATGGTCGAGAACCATCTTCAGCAGTGTATCGCCGGCCCGGCTCATGTCGAAGGCGGTGCGTCGCGGGAGCTCGATGAAGACCGCCTGCTCGCTGACATGGACATGACCCGCCGGATTGGACGAGGCCGCGGGGAGGTCCTGCTGGAGGTTGAGGCCAGCGGCCTGGACGATGCTCGTCTTGCCGACACCCTCGCCCCCCACGATGAGATACCACGGCACGCTGTAGCGGGCGCTTACCAGAAGATTGCGGTGACCCTGCCCGAGAACCTTGAGCGTCGCGCGGAGCTCGTCGCGGAAGGCGGCGAACTGTTCCTCGACGCTCCGATCCTGGCGTTGGGTGCGATCCTCCTCCTCGCGCGCCTTCTGACGGAGCGCGGCGAGCATCGCCTCCTCCTCGGAGGTCCGCCGGGCGCGGATCAGGATCACGGCCAGGCTGAAGCCGAGCGCGAGCACGAGCAGCAGGGCAAGCCGGGTCGCGATGTCGGCGAGCGGCGCCCAGCCGCCGAAGCTCACGAGCGGGCCGACGAACCAGATGACGACCGCAAGCATCGTCAGCCCGATCGCCACGAGCACGTCGGGCCGGGACAGCGCCCGGCCGATCCGCTTCATAAGCGGGCGGGCGCTCATGTGACATTTTCCTTGTAGGCGATGAGGCGCCGCGCGGCATCGATATAGGCGGGGTCGATGCGCAGTCCACCCGCCTCCCGGATCGCCATCGGGCCTTCGCGACGCAAGGTTGCCTCGTCGAGTTCGCCGAGGGTCGCCGCATGGTCTTCGAGCCAGGTTTCGACAACGTCCGACTGCGGCTCGGTCGCCGCCTCGGCCACCGCAAGCCGTGCCTTCAGCGTCTCGACGCTCGCCTGCCTATCGACCAGCTGGCTTTCCAGGCGCGCCGCGAGATGGGGCGTCAGCATGTTGACCCTCAGGCGACGCTCGGCGCCCGCAAGGGCTGCGAGCAGCTCGGGCCGGACGCCGAGCCGGGTCCAGCCGACATAATCCTGCTCCGGCCCTGCCGTCTTCTGCCGGATGCGCTCGAGCCCGCGCAGGTTGGCGAGCACGAGCCCGATATCGTCAGGCGTGGCCGGGACCGGTACCGGACGCAGGCCGGCCACCGCGTCGCTCGTCGCATCGGCAAGCCGGTACTGCCGGTCGAGCGTGTGGAACAGCAGCACGGCGGCGCCTGCGACCAGAACGAGAGAAGCGACGAGCGCCGTCGCGCCGAGCGCCCGGCCGACGCTGCGAGCCCGGTTGCGCAGCACCAGTCCGGCCTCCGGCAGCACGATCCGCGAAATGACGTTCTTGATGAAGTAGCTGTGGTCTTCCTCGTCCAGCCCGAGATCGGGTGGCAGCATGCCCATCCGCGGCAGTGCGAATCGACGCGACATCTCGGGCAGCAGCGCGTCGATGCTGAGCGGCTCCTGCCGCGCGCTGGTCAGGAAGACACCGCGCAGGATAATGCCGGCGCGGTCGCGTTCGGGTTCCGGGGCGATCCGGTCGAGAAGCGGGGTGATCGTTCGTTGCAGGGCCGCGACATTGGCGGGAAACACCTGCAGGTGACCCGATCGCAGGGGATCGGTCTCGCGCGCGAGCCATTCCATGTGCCGCATTCGCATGGCGCCGAGGATATCGTCGAAGCCGTGGTCGATCGCCGCCGTCCGCGCCTCCTTCGCCTCGCCTTTCGCCATCACCCCGAGCGGCAGCAGGAAGCCCCAGGGCTGCTCGCGCTCCTGCGGCTCGTAGCGGTCGAAGAACTCGCGGAAGCCGGGCACGAGATCGGTCTTGGACAGCAGCAGATAGCTCGGCACCCGCGCATGCAGCACGGCATCGAGCCGGTTGAGCGCATCGGCGAGCGCCTCCGAACGCTGCCGCTGCTCCCCCGGATCGGCGAGCGTCAGGTCGGCGGGACTGAGCACGACCAGTGCGGCATTGACCGGAAGGTCGGGCCGCACCGCCTGGAGAAGCGAAAGCGTCGCCACGATGTCGTCCGCATCATCCACCGCGGCTTCGGCGAAGACCGCATCCGCCCCGACCCAGAGCGTTGTCTTGCCGATGGCGGCGGGCATGCCGATCCTGAGGTCGGATTTCTCGATCAGCGAGGACTTGCCCGAGCCCGGCGGGCCCATCACAAGGAAGAACGGCACGCGCGCGCGGCCGCGCTTGCCGCGAATGCCGCGCTTGGAGAGAAAGGCGATGGCGGCCCGGCTGTTTTCCTTCAGGCTCGGCGGCAGCGCCGTGTTGCGGGTGAAGAGTCGCCACAAGAGCACCGGCAGGAGCGCCCAAACGACGAGCGGCGCGAGCGCCGCGGCGAAGCGATGCTGCTCTTCCCAGCTGGGCGGCAGATACGGGGATCCCCGTGACCAGATCAGCCATCCTGCCGCTGCCGCGAGCAGCAGGCCGATCGACCAGACAAGGACGACGCCGCGTCTCATTGGACCTTTTCCGCCGGAATCTGGAATTCGACACGGCGATTGCGTGCGCGGTTCTCCTCCGACGTGTTGGGGGCTATGGGATCGTTGGCGCCGCGGCCCTCCCAGCTGACCCGGCTGGCGACGGAGATATGCCGCAGCAGCATGGTGGCGGCCGAACGGGCACGGGCGACCGAGATCGCCATGTTGTCGCCGAAGGCGCTCGTCGCGCCGACCGGCACGTCGTCGGTATGGCCGAGCACCAGGATGGCGCCCGGCTCGGGATCGAGCGCGCCGCCAATCGCCGCGACCAGCGGCTCCTCGTTCGGGGACAATTCCACGCCGCCCGACGGGAAGGACGCCTGCAACATGCGGATGACGATGCGGTCGCCGATCGCCTCGACCTCCACCCAGCCGTCGGAAATCTGCGTTTCCAGCGCCTCGGATATCCGCTGCAGCTGCGTTTTCCGCACCGGTGGCTTTGGCTTGGGAATGTCAGGGATGCCGGCGCGTTCGACCAGGATCGGGATGGTCGGTACCAGGCTCAGGATCTGGTCCGATGTCTGCTCGACGCTGGCGCGCAGGCTGATCGAGGAAAAGACCCAGGCGGCGAGCAGCAGGAGCAGGAGGAGCCCCGCGATCAGCCAGGGCGCCACCATGCTGATCGGCGGCCGGTGCGGCGCCGGGATCACCTGCCAGATTGCCGCAAGATTGCGTTCATAGGGGCCACGGACGCGGCGGATCGTGCGATAGAGGTCGTGCCGCAGCCGCGTCAGCTGGCTCTGGCCGCCGTCCATGACGCGGTACTTGCCGGCAAAGCCGATCGCCATGCAGATCGCCATAAGCTCCAGCGCGTCGATATTCTGTTCGGGCTGTTGCAGGAGCTGCTGCAGGAGGTCGTAGAACCGCTCGCCGCCCCAGGTCTCGTTGTAGAGCACGCTGACCAGGCTGCCGCTCGCCCAGCCGTTCTGCGCCCCCCAGCGGGTCGAGAGCACGATGTCGTCGATCACGGCCGCGAGTGCATAGCGGGTGACGCGCACCAGCCGCTCGGGAATGTCCTTGGCCATCGCCGTCGTTTCGAAGTGCCGGATTTCTTCGAGCACGTTTCGCCTGAATTCGGCGATATTGTCGGGCGGCGCCGTCTCGTTGAGCCGCGCGGCCAACCAGAGCAGCGGCGAGGCCGCAGCGACCAGCGGATTGATGGCGGCGAGTTCGAAGGCGCGTTCGATCGTCGGGTCGATCCGCCGCACGCCGCGGTCTGGCTGCGCGGCGCCGAGACCGAAGCCGTCGTCAAGGCCGGGCGGCGCGGGGCGTGCCCCGAACGGATCGTCGTCCATCCCGGAGGGGGAGCCGAGCCGGTTGAAGACGTCGAGGCCGAATTTCGACGACGGCCGCGCCATCGCCTCTAGCACCAGCTTCAGTTGCTGGTTGTCGACGCCGGGCAGCGGCCCGGCCTTGGGCAGGTCCGTACCGAACGGCCGGCGCACGGTCTCGTCGGCGGTCTCGACGCGCTGTGGGAAGATGTCGTTCATCGCCGCATCCACCTCAATCCTTCACCGCCCAGAGATCGAGCTCGAGCCCGGGAAACTCCCCCGCGATATGCATCGCCAGTCCCGCGCCGGTCGCCATCTGCTTCCAGATCGCGCTTGTGCGGTCGAGTTCGAAATAGGCCTTGCCGGTATGGTAGGGGATCTGCCGCGGTGCCACCGGCAGTGGCCGCAGCATGATGCCCGGCAGCGCCGTGTTGACGAGCTCGGTGATCTGCTCCATCGGCCCGATCTTGATCTGCCCCACCAGACGCCGCACTAGCGTCTCGGACGGCATGTCCGCCTTGGCGGCGAGCACGAAGGCATATTTGGTGAAGAGCGACCGGTCCGGCACCTCCGCCACGCGGATCCCGTAGCGGTGCTGTGTTAGCGGGATGGGGATCGCTGCTCGTTCGAGCACGGCACTCAGCGCCTGGCGGATCGCCGCCATGACGGGCGCGAAGGTCAGTTGCAGCCGCTCGTGATGGTAGACCGGGAAGGGGCGGGGCCGATGGTCCATCGCCGTGAAGGTCGCAAGCTCACCCGCAAGACCGACGGCCGAGGCGAAGAGCGTTTCGGGATGGACCAGCGAGGCCGTGGCATAATGGCTGAAGACCGGCTGCCAGCGGTTGATCGTCTGAAGCATCATCATGTCGGTGATGTCGGCCGCCGTGCCGGCATTGGAGGCCGACAGCCGCCCGGCGATCGCCTCGCCGCGATGGTTCAGGAGGCCGACGATTTCCGTCATGAAGCCCGACAGCGCGCCTGCCACCTGGCAGTCGAGCGACGGCGGAATGTAGCTCTCGTCGAGCACGACGGAATTGTCCGGGCGGACCTCGACGATGCGGGCGAGGCCGATGCTGACGAAGCCGCTCCGGTCGGCGCTTTCCAGCTGGTAGCGCAGCCTGAGCTTGCCGACATTGATTGGTGCGGGCGCGATCTCGCCGCTCGACGCATCCGGTACGTCGATCTCGCGGGCGACGAAGCGCGTCAGGCTCTCGGTCTCCGCCTCCGCCGATTCCTGGCTTCCGGGCTGGGTGATCGGCAGCGTCAGATAGACGATGGCATTGCGCACGGTCTCGCCGAGCTGCAGTGGCTGCAGGTCGGCGGCGTCCTCGGGCACGACGAAGGGCGTGCCATCGGCGAAGACGCCCGAAGCCCGCTCGACGCCGAACCGGCCGATCGACAGCAGTTCGCGGTTGATCTGGAGCTCGGTGAGGCCCCAGCCATAGGCCCGAAGTCCGCGCGTGCGGAGCCGCACCAGCCGCTCGACATGGCGCGCGTCCTGCTGGAAGTGCTGGGCGCGGATAAACATGCCCTCGGACCAGATGACCCGGCTGTCATAGGTCATGGACGCAGCCTCCCGCGCGCAGCCCGGCCGATCGTCCGCATGGCCGCCCCTGTCGTTTCCGCGCTCCTGTCGCCCGAGATCCCCAAACTGCGTCCTCTAGCTTTCGTCCCGGCCCGAAGCGTTCAGTCCTGCGGTCCGAGATCCACCGCCAGGGTCTTTACATCCGCCTTCAACTTGAACCGCTTGTCGCCCTGCAATCCTACCATCGCCCGCCATTTGGCGGTCTCGAATTCCCGGAAGCCGACCACCACGGCGACGATGGTCGTGCCCTTGATCAGGTCCGCCTTGACCCGCTGCACGCCGCCCGGCGTCAGAAAGACCTCGGACTTCGCCAGCATGGTCGGGCCGAGCGTCTTGGCGTCGTCCTCCCAGAGCTGCTGGAAACTCGCATTGGAGAAATTCGTCTCGCCGTTGAGCTGGTAGATGCGCATCACGACTGGCGACGGCGCCCCGTCGGGCCCGGGGTTCATCAGCGGCGACGGCACGATCATGAAGTCGAGGCTCGACGATGCCGGCGCCGGCTTGATTTCGATTTCCTTCGGTGGCGGCTTGGACGAGCCGAACAGGCCACAGGACACCAGGACCGAGGTGGAGAAGGCGAGCACGAGGGAGCGGACAACAAGACGCCTGCGCGCGGAGGACTGCACCTGTCCGTCCGACGCCCCCGATGAGGTCAGGACCACCGAGAAACCTCCTCGCGGAGTATCTCGCCAAGGCGCTCATCGAACTTTTTCCTTTCGTCCTCGCTCAAGACCATTACCGCCTTTTGAACTGCGCCAGCCAGGATCTTGGCATCGACGTCAGCGCCCAGCTGGGAGAGTGTTACAGCCAGGGGAGACATGTCGGCCGAAACAGGCTGCGCCTCCGCGGGCCCGGTCTGCTCCGAGACCGGACCTGGAACGGAAGCTCTTTCGTAGCTTGTCAGCCGAGCCTTGCCCGAAACTGCATCGGGGTCCCACCAGTCGGCCTGAACGGCAGCCGGGGGCGCCGTCGGAGTGGCGACCGCGACGGTCGGTTCCGACGCGGCAACAGGCGTTTCGTCTGCGCTGTCGAACGGTCCGCGATAGGCGGCGGTGACACGTCCGCCGGACCGCGGCGGCGGCGCCACCGCGGCGACCGGCGCCGGCATGACGGCAGGCGGTGGGGGCGCGAAGACGGGGGGCGGCGAGGCACTCGCGTTCGGTGCGGCGGCAACAGGGGGTGGCGGCGAGGGCGGGGCAGGCGCAAACGCCCGGAGGTCGTTTGCGGGAGGCGCCAGGGGACCGGTCAGGATTTCGGCACTGATCAGCGCGTCGCCCAGCATCAGGATATCGCCGCTGCCGAGCGGGGTGGGTAGCCCGCGCGGAATGGCGACGTTGTTGATGCGGACGCCGTTGGTCGACGTGTCGACGACGGTAAAGCCGCGATCGGTGCGGTCGATACGGCAATGCGCCTTGGACAGCACCCGTTCCGGATCGTCGATGGTCCAGTCCGCGTCGGGCGAACGGCCGATAATCAGGCTGCCGGCCGTCAGTGACGCTTCCGGAATCGCGTTGAGCAGGCGGGTTGGCCCCCTGAGAATCAGTCTGAGCTGCATGTGTGTTCCGCCGCAGTGAGAAATATGAATCAGTCGGGCAATGGCCGACTATTCCACATCCTTGCGGGCGGCGACAAGATAAGCGGAATACTGCATCAGCGATCGGTCGTGCAGGCGCACGTGCCAGGCTGCCTCCGTGCCCCCGCCCACCTTCCGCAATCCGCCGGCATCGAGCGGCCCCGCGCTCAGGAGCAGGTCGAGGATCGCCTCCGGCCGCCCGCCATGCGGGCCGCGCTGGGAATGTCCTCCGAGCCAGGCCTCGATCGGCGTGACATGTTGCGCCCAGTCGAAGGGGACGGCGAGCAGCGCGCTTCCGCCTGGCGCGAGCGCGCGCGCGAGCTCCACGAGTCCGCTCCTTGGATCCGGCAGGCAGTCGATGACGTTGAGTGCCGACGCATGCCCGAAGGTTCCCGCCGGGAAGGGCAGGGCAAGCAGGTCGGCGATCCAGATGTCGGTAAGCGCCGCCTCTTCCGGATCGATCCTCGCCGGAAACGACCGCCGGTCATGGAAGAGACCGTTGCGGCGCACGGCATAGTCGACATGGTTCGCGATCAGGATGCGCCGGGCGACGCGCGCCAGCGGTACGGAAAGGTCGATGCCGAGCGTCAGCGCCCCGCTCGACCCGGCGAGCGCGATCGTGCTTCGGCCGGCGCCGCAACCGATGTCGAGCACGGGTCCGGCGAGAGCAGCGGGCCCGAGCCGCGCGAGCCCCGCCTGCAGCAGTCTGACGACACCGCCCGGCGCCGCATTGCCGGGGACCGGCACGGCAGGACCGTCGTCGCGGTCGCCCCAATGGTCCCAGACGTAGGATGACACGTGCTGGCGGACCGAATCGAGGCCGCTGCCGGGACCGGCGGCATCGCCGAGAAGGCTCTCGAGCCGCGGCGGCAGATCGCGTCGCGCCAGGAGATAGAAGAGGTTGTCCTGGACGAAGCGCCTGACGTCCGGCACCAGCACCGGCAGACCGTCGATTACGGGATATTCCGCCCCGCAGGCCGGACAGGCCAGGATCCCGGCCTCGACGTCCTCATCCGCCTCAGCCTCCACGACGGTGAGCGACAGGGTCGCCTCCCGCCCGTGGCCGCGGCAATGGGCGCAGAGCGGACGCAGTGCCTCGAAATGGCGGATCTTCATCGCGAGATCCCGCTAGCCGCCGACCATCACGGTCGGGCAGCCGGGCGGCAGCACCTTGCCGACCGGACTAGGAATGGGGGCGACGCAGGTCGGATGCATGGTGAGATCGTTGACGCGCGCGGCCGGCAGACCGCCGATCATCACGCTGGACGAGCCCTTCGCGATCATGCCGGGTCCGCCGGGCACGCAACCGCCGAGCAGGCAGGGCTGCGACATGTCGGTGATCCGCGCCGCCGGCATGTTGCCGATCAGGACGTTCGGCTGGCCCTTGACGATGGTGAGCGGCATGGCGGGATGCGGCTGCGGCGTCGGCACGAGCGCGGCCGGATGGATCGGCGCGTGGCAGTGCGGCGCGTCCTGCTTGATCATGTCGCCCATGCGCGCCGCGTTCATTCGAGCTCAGGACCTGCGTTGCTTTTCGAGGCTGACGATGTTCCAGCCATTTGCCCGGCGGTATTCGATCTTGTCAAGCAGTTGCCGGGCGAAGTGGATGCCGAGCCCGCCGACCTCTCTGGTGGCGAGATCGGCCTCGAGATCCGGCGGCGGAATGGACAGCGGGTCGAAGGCTGTGCCGTCATCGCGGATTTCAATCGCCAGCACCGCGGGCGTCACGCTGAGCGACAAGCCGATGGCGTGATGTCGCCCGTCGCCGAACCCGTAGGCGATCACGTTGGTCAGCAACTCGTCGAGCGCGAGGTCGAGGCCCATAGTGTCGTCGGGGCTGACACCCGTCGCGTCGAGAAAGCCCGTGACACGCTCGATGGCCGCCGATATCCCGCTCACGTCGTTTGCGATCGTCAGTTCGAACTGCGTCTCGTCCGGCTCAGGCCGATTGCGTCGCGGCAGCATGAAATGGATCGCCAGTCCGGCCCCGTGGCCCGCCTTGCCCAGGGCAGGATCCGTCAGGCTCGAAAGGCCCTCGACTGGCACATGCTCCGCGATTTCACCGATGTCGCCTGTCGCGAGCCACGCCACCGTGCCGGGTCGGAGGATGCCGTCGAGGGGCAGCCTTTGGTCCCCGCATGACGCTCGGCCCCGGCCGAAGGTCCGGGTCCGGTATCGGCCGGTGCGGAGGTCGATGCTCAGGAGCGCAAGATCGGGCACGGTCCCGTCCGACGCGAGGATGGCGGCGAGGTCGACCCCATGCGCGAACGCCGCCCGGACCGTCTCCCGAAGCCCGGCGAGCCTGGCCGCGCCGGAGACGCCCGAATCCCCGATCGTCAATACATAGCCGACGAAACGATCGGGTTCGGAGAAGAAGAAATCGCGGAGCGACTGGGCCGCCGGGCTCTGCCGCGCCCCGCCTTCGACCTCGATATCGCGGCGCAGCGGGAATCGCGCTGGCGCCAGGGCCTGCAGCATCGACGCCGCCATGTCATGCAGTCGGGCCAGGTCTCGCGTCATCTCATCCCGCTCGCGGCGCTTTCCGAGCAATGTGCATGGTGCTAAGGAAACGTGCAAGATCGTGGCGTTCAGAGGTGAAGATCGGATGAATATCGAGGAAAGCCGTCGCGAGGGGAACGTGGTCATCGCGCCATCGGGCCGCATCGACAGCACGACGTCGCCGGCCTTCGATCGTCTCCTGTCCTCGGTCATCGATCGCGGCGACATTCATATCGTCATCGATCTCGCCCATCTCGACTATATCAGCAGTACCGGCCTGTCCGCCTTCCTCACGGCGGCCAAGAAGATCAGAGCTTCCGGCGGACGGATCGCTCTCGCCGGATTGAACAGCCGCATCCGCCTTGTCTTCGAAATGAGCGGTTTCTTAAGGCTGTTTCCCATTTTTCCGACGGTCGACGCGGCACTGGCCGGCTGATATCCCGTTCCCGCATAGACATTTTAAACCAAATAAGTTCTACATTTCGGCGCAGCTAAATCCGGGTGGAATCAGCGCTGACCTTTCCGTTTGTCGTGCGGTGAGGCTGAACCGTCCCCGCCACGACGAGGGAGAGGTTTCCTTGCTCAATGTCGACCTGCAGACGCTGATCGGACGGCTGAACGCGCAGACCCGCGCGAGCCTGGAGGCCGCTGTCGGCCTGACCCTTTCCCGCACCCACTACAATGTCGAGATCGAGCACTGGCTGTCCAAGCTGATCGAGGCGCCGGACAGCGATGTTGCCGCCATCCTCAGGCATTTCGAGATCGACCAGAGCAAGCTCGCCGCCGACCTCACCCGCGCGCTCGACCGCGAGAAGACCGGCAACAGCCGCTCCCCGGCTCTCTCGCCCGACATCGTCAAGCTCATCCGCGAAGCCTGGATCTTCGCTTCGCTGCAAGCCGGCGAGGCCGCCATCCGCAGCGGCCATCTCCTGGTCGCGCTGCTCTGCGACGACACGCTTTCGGCGCTGGCGCGCGACGCGTCCGGCCAGTTCGCCAAGATCAATGCCGAAACCCTGCGATCCGGTGTCGGCAAGATCACCGCGCAGACGGTGGAAGCCGGCAAGGGCCCGGCGATGGCCGCCCCGGGCCAGGCTCCGCGTCCCGCAGCGGATGGCGTTGCAAAGCCCCGTACGGTCGGTGGTGCGGCGCTCGACCAGTTCACCGTCAACCTGACCCAGCGTGCCCGCGAGGGCAAGATCGACCCTGTTCTCGGACGCGACGCCGAGACCCGGCAGATCATCGACATCCTGACTCGCCGCCGGCAGAACAATCCGATCCTGACGGGCGAGGCGGGCGTCGGCAAGACCGCCGTGGTCGAGGGCTTCGCGCTCCGCATTGCGGCGGGCGACGTGCCGCCGCTGCTGCGCGACGTCGAGCTCCTGTCGCTCGATCTCGGCCTGCTGCAGGCCGGGGCCGGCATGAAGGGCGAGTTCGAGAACCGCCTCAAGAATGTCATCGACGAAGTCAAGGCATCCGCCCGGCCGATCATCATGTTCATCGACGAGGCGCATACGCTGATCGGCGCCGGCGGCGCCGCCGGCCAGAACGACGCGGCCAATCTCCTGAAGCCGGCGCTGGCCCGGGGCGAGATGCGCACGATCGCCGCCACGACCTGGGCCGAATACAAAAAGTATTTCGAGCGCGATCCGGCCCTCACCCGCCGCTTCCAGGTCGTCAAGGTCGAGGAGCCGGGCGACGAGGCGGCGATCGCCATGATGCGGGGCCTGGTGCCGTCGCTCGAGCGTCACCATGGCGTGAGGGTGCTGGCCGAGGCGGTCGAGGATGCCGTCCGGCTCTCCCGTCGCTACATCCCGAGCCGCCAGCTGCCGGACAAGGCGGTCAGCCTGCTCGACACCGCCTGCGGCCGCGTCGCCGTCACCGCGCATGGCACGCCGGCCGAGATCGAGGATCGCCGCCGGCGAATCGATATGATCGACACCGATCTTTCGGTTCTCGCGCGCGAGGAGAAGATCGGCGCCGACCATAGGGAGCGCGTCGCCGAACTCGAGCGCGACCGGGCAAAGACCGCCGCTGAGCTGGTCGATCTCGAGGCGCGCTGGGACAAGGAGCGCACGCTGGTCGCAGCGATCCGGGCGCTGCACGACGAACTCGCCGAGCATGACGAGGCGCGTGCCGCCACGGAAGGCACGAAATCCGCTGTGGCGCTGCGCACCGAGCTTGCCGCGCTCAATGCGGAACTTGCCGAGGTCCAGGGCGAGAACCCGCTTCTGCGCGTGACCGTCGATTCCCAGGCGATCGCCGAAGTGGTCGGCAACTGGACCGGCATTCCGGTCGGTCGCATGGTCAAGAACGAGATCAAGACCATCCTGTCGCTCAAGGAGCGCCTCGCCGAGCGGGTCATCGGCCAGCCGCATGCGCTGGAGGCGATCGCCGAGACCATCCGTACCTCGCGTGCCAAGCTCATCGATCCGCGCAAGCCGATCGGAGTCTTCCTGATGGTCGGCACGTCGGGTGTCGGCAAGACCGAGACGGCGCTGGCGCTCGCCGACCTGCTCTATGGCGGCGAGCAGAACCTCACCGTTATCAACATGTCCGAATTCAAGGAAGAGCATAAGGTCTCGATGCTTGTCGGCTCGCCCCCCGGCTATGTCGGCTATGGCGAAGGCGGCGTGCTGACCGAGGCAGTCCGCCGCCGGCCCTATTCGGTCGTGCTTTTCGACGAGATGGAAAAGGCCCATCCCGGGGTCCAGGACGTGTTCTACCAGGTGTTCGACAAGGGCATGCTGCGCGACGGCGAGGGCCGCGACATCGACTTCAAGAACACGGTCATCATCATGACCTCGAATGCCGGCACCGATCTCATTCACCGCATGTATGCCGATCCGGCCCACCGTCCCGATGCCGAGACGCTCGGCGAGGCGCTCAGGCCCGAGCTTCTGAAGAGCTTCAAGCCTGCCTTCCTCGGCCGCTGCTCGGTCATCCCCTATTTTCCGCTCGCCGACGACGTGGTCCGCAAGATCGTCGAACTGCAGCTCAATCGCATCCGCAAGCGCTTCTTCGAGAATTACCGCTCGGAACTCGCCTGGGATCCCTCGCTCGTCGAGGCGATCGCCGCGCGCTGCACCGAGGTGGAGAGCGGCGCCCGCAACATTGAATATATCCTGTCGCGCGGCCTCCTGCCGCGGCTCTCATCCCATGTCCTCTCGGTCATGTCGGATGGCGGGCAGATCGGCGACCTCAAGGTCGAGCTCGATGCGGCCGGCCAGTTTCAATTCGTGTCCCCGCCGGAGGGACGCAACCAGGATGGCCTGCTCGACGCCCCTGCGGCGGCCGAGTGACCGGCAGTTCATGATTTTGGATCCAGAACGGGAGTAGCGAATGGCAATCTACCTGAAATATGACGGCATCGACGGCGAGGCGACCCACCAGGACCACCAGAAGTGGATCGACATCTCGAGCATGCAGTTCGGCATCGGCCGCGCAATTTCGACGCCCGCAGGCTCCACCGCCAACCGTGAAGCCAGCGAGCCCTCGGTTAGCGAAGTGACCCTCAGCAAGCAGATGGACGGCGCCTCGCCCAAGCTCTTCACGGAATCGGCGACCGGCAATGTCGGCAAGACCGTCAAGATCGATCTCGTCAGCACCGGCTCGCCGGGCAACACCTACGTGACCTATACCCTGACCAACGCGCTGATCTCCGCCTACAGCGTCTCGACCGGCGGCGACCGCCCGTCCGAGTCGATCTCGATCAGCTTCACCAAGATCGAATACAAGTTCATCCCGTATGACGCCAACAACAAGGCCGGCACGCCGGTGACCGTGTCCTACGATCTGGCGACGACCAAGAGCGGTTGATCCCCTTGAATCCGGGCCCGCCTTTCAGAGGCGGGCTCTCTGCAGGGTGACCGCTCATGGTGACGATCAAGCAGGCCGACCGCTGGCTGGATCTCGATACGCCGCTCGGTGAAGACCAGTTGCTCGCGACGCATGTCACGGGCCGGGAAGCCGTGTCCGCGCTTTTCGAGTTCCGTATCGAGGCGCTGTCGCCGAAGAAGACGATCGAGCCTTCGCAACTCCTCGGCAAGAACGTTACGCTCTCGATGGCCCATCCCCAGGGCGAGCGTCGCATCGTCAACGGCATCGTCACCGCCTTTTCGGGCAGTTTCGTCACCCGCAGCGACTACCGGCTCTACACGCTGACCGTCTCGCCGGACATTTGGCTTCTCCGGCGAAGCTCCGACCACAAGGTCTATCAGGAGAAGACGGCGGTCGAGATCATCGAGGCGGTGCTGTCCGATGCGGGCCTGACCTGCGAGAAGAAGCTCAGCGCCACCTACCAGCCGCGGGAATACTGCATCCAGTTTGGCGAGACCCATTTCGATTTCATCGAGCGGCTGATGGCCGAAGAGGGCATCTTCTATTTTTTCACCCATGCCGAGGGCGCCCACAAGCTCGTGCTTGCCGACCATGCCGGCGCCTATGCCGACTGCGTCCAGTCCTCGGTCGCCTATCGCCAGAACCGCGAGGACACGACCGATTCGCTTTTCGCGCTCGATTTCCGCGCAAGCCTCACCGACGCGGAATACCTGCTGCAGGACTACAAGTTCGAGACGCCTGACCAGAATGTCGAGGGCCAGCACAAGACCAGCCTGTCGCCGGCGGCGCAGAAGAGCTTCAGCCATTTCCGCTTTCCCGCCGGTTCGGTCGATGCCGCCGCGCTGACGCGGCTCTCGACGGCGAGCGTCGATGCCGGAGACGCGGGTTTCGAGACGCTCGAGGGTCAGGGGGCCGCCGCGACCTTCACGCCAGGGCACCGCTTCACGGTCAGCGAGCATCCGATCGAAGCGGTGCAGGGCACGACCCATGTCCTGACCGAGGTCGAGCATGTCGTCTACGACCGCACCCATTTCACCTACCGGCAGGACAACGAGGGCAAGCCCTCCTATCGCAACAGCTTCCGGGCCATCCCATCGACCCGCATCGCCCGCGCCCCCGTCGCCCGTCCGCGGCCGCTCGCCGGCGGCCCGCAGACCGCGCTCGTCGTCGGTCCTGCAGGCGACGAGATCCATACCGACAAATACGGCCGCATCCGCATCCAGTTCTTCTGGGACCGCTATGGCAAGAAGAACGAGACGAGCTCCTGCTATGTCCGCGTCGCCCAGACGCTGGCCGGCGCCAACTGGGGCAGCGTCTTCATCCCGCGCATCGGCATGGAGGTGGTCGTGAACTTCCTCGACGGCAACCCCGACCGGCCGCTGGTGACCGGCACCGTCTATAACGGCGCCAACATGCCGCCCTGGACCCTGCCGTCCGAGATGACCAAGAGCGGCCTGCTCACCCGCAGCACCAAGCAGGGCCAGGTGGCGAACGCCAACGAGCTCTCCTTCGACGACAAGAAGGGCAGCGAGAAGATCCTGGTTCACGCCGAGAAGGATTTCGTCCGCGAGGTCGAGAACGACGACACGCTGGATGTCGGCCACGACCAGACCCGGACGATCAAGAACGACCGCACGACGACGATTTCGGAAGGCAACGACAGCTATACGCTCAAGAAGGGCAACCGCACCGAGAAGCTTGAGACCGGCAACGACAGCCTGACGATCGACCAGGGCAACCGAACCGCGACCATATCAGCCGGCAACGACGCCCTGACGCTCAGCCAAGGCAACCGCACCGTCACGCTCGACCAAGGCAACGACAGCCTGACGCTCGCGCTCGGCAATCTCACCACCAAGGCGGAGGCCGGCAAGATCACCATCGAGGCCGCGCAGGGCATCGTGCTCAAATGCGGCGCCAATTCCGTCGAGGTGACGCCGCAGGGCATCAAGGCCAATGGCGTGACCATCGGCATCCAGGCCCAGGCGACGATCGAGATGAAGGGCGCCATGGCCACCCTTTCCGGCGATGGCATGACCACCGTCAAGGGTGGCCTGATCAAGATCAACTAGGCCGGCCATGCGCATCCAGACCGAACCGTTCAGGAAGATCAGGGCGACAACAGCCGCGGAGGTGACCGCCCGCGTCGAGCTGTCGGCCGACGCTCGCGCCTTCCTGCTGCCTGATCTTTCGCCCCAGGCCTATCTCGCGCTGCTCGTCGAGCATGCGCTGATCGGCGACGCCATCCGCTTTCTCGCCTTCGCGCTTCCGGTGCGCGAGGCCGTCTGGTGGGCGGTGGTCGTTGCGTGGAACGGCATCGAAAAACCGCGGCCGCTCGAGAGCGCCTGCTTGGAACGCGCCGCCGCCTGGGTGTACAATCCCGACGAAGCGCTGCGCCGGGCCTGCTTCGCCCTCGCCGAGGAGGGGAAGTTCGAGGGCGCGGCGGCCTATGCGGCGCTCGCAGTCTTCTGGTCGGGCGGCAGCCTGGCGCCCGAGGGGATGCCGGACGCGCCGGCTGACCCCTCGCTCGGGCCGATCGGCGCCGGTGCCTCTGTCTTGCTAGCGATCACCGCGGGCGACCCGCTCAAGCTCAAGCCGCGCTTCGAGGCCGCGGTGCTGAGGGCGATCAACATCGCCAATGGCGGGAATGGCGATCTGGCCGGCGACCGGCCGCCGCCCGTACCGAACTAGGCCTCTGCATTGGCCTGTGAGGTCGCGATTCCGACCTCTTTAACGAATTCGCGGTAAGAGTTTTCAGCGTAAGCGTGATCTGGAGTTCCGAGTGTCTGCGGCGCTCCGGATGCGTCGGCGACGAAGTGCGGGCTTCGAGGGGACTTGAGCGAATGGCGTCAAGCCAGGTTATCGATATCGACGGTTTGTTGCAGCCGATCTCGCCGGAAGCCCCGGCGGGCGTCGATCCGCGCAGCGACAGCGCCGCGAACTCGCTCTACTACCGTACCAAGGATGCCCGTAATGCCGCTCGCTCGGCCGAGCGCGCCGCCGTGGAGATCGGCGGGCCGGCGCCCGACGAATGGGACACCGTCGCCGAGACCGCGATCACGCTTCTGTCGAGTCAGGGAAAGGACCTCGAAATCGCCGCCTGGCTCATCGAGGCGCTTCTGCGCCAGAGCGGCTTTGCCGGCCTGCGCGACGGGCTCCGACTGATGGCCGGCCTCGTCGGCCACTACTGGGAAACCTGCTTTCCCGAAATCGACGAGGATGGTGTCGAGGGTCGCGTGTCCGCTGTCGCCGGCCTGAACGGCGCCGGCGCCGTCGGCACGCTCATCCAGCCGATCCGGCTGGTGCCGCTCACCCACGGCTCGCTCGCCGCCTATTCTTTGTGGAATTATGAACAGGCGCTCGACCTCGAGAAGGTCACCGACAGCTATCGCCGCCAGGAGCGGATCGACAACGGCGCGGTGACGATGGAACAGTTCAACCAGTCGATCGCCGAGACCACACCCGCCTTCTTCTCCGAACTGGTCTCCGACATCGAGCAGGCGCTCGAAGCGCTGGCCGAGATGGACCGTGCCTTCGAGGCCGTCGCCGGTGTCGATGCGCCGCCGGTCTCGACGCTGCGCGAACTCCTGCAGGAGATCCTGGGTTCCGTGCGCCATTTCGCCGTCGACAAGCTGGCGCTCGCCCGGCCGGCGGCGGAGGCCGTCATCGAAGAGACCGCCACCGAGACGGTGGTATCCACCGACGGGTCGGCGGCCATCGTCGTGCAGCAGGTCCGGCGCGAAGGCTATGTCAACCGCGAGGACGCGCTCGCCGACATCGTCAAGATCGCGGCCTTCTTCCGCAAGACCGAACCACATTCGCCGATTTCCTACACGCTGGAAGACGCCGTGCGCCGCGCCCGGCTGACGCTTCCGGAGCTCCTCACAGAACTCGCCGAAGACCCGGCGCATATCCAGCGCATCCTGATCGCGGCCGGCATCAAGCCGCCCGAGCCGGGCAGCGCCTACTGACCGCATTTGCAGGGAATGGAACCGAAAGAGAGGGATTGTCATGGCAGAAAGCGTTCAACAGAAACTGAAGCGGGTGCGCGCGCCGCGCGTCCACATCACCTACGACGTCGAGACGGAAGGCGCGCAGATCCGCAAGGAGCTGCCCTTCGTGGTGGGCGTGATCGGCGACTTCTCGGGCAAGCCCTATGAGCCGCTGAAGCCGCTGCGCGATCGCAAGTTCATCCAGATCGACCGCGACAATTTCGACGACGTGATGCAGCGCATGACGCCCGGCGCGGAATTCCGCGTCGAGAACACGCTCGCCGGCGACGGCTCGGAAATGGCGGTTCAGCTCAAGTTCAAGTCGATGAGCGATTTCGAGCCGGCCGCGCTCGTCGAGCAAGTCGAGCCGCTGCGCAAGCTGCTTGCCGTCCGCAACAAGCTGCGTGACCTGATGTCCAAGGTCGACCGCTCCGAGGAGCTCGAGAGCCTGCTCGAGGAAGTGCTGCAGAACACCGACAAGCTCGCCGCGCTCGCCGGCGAAGTCGGCGCGAAGAAGAACGAGGAGTGATCCATGTCTGCCGAAGCGAAAGTTGAAAATGCCGCCGCGACAGGCGAAGCCACCGCGTCCCTCGGCCTGCTCGACCAGGCGATCCAGGTCACCAAGACCTCTGAGCCCGACGAATTGCAGGACCTCCTGAAGGTTCTGACCGAAGAGGCGCTGTCGGGGACCGTCACCTTTTCGAAGAACCTCACCCAGACCTTCAACAAGGCGATCACCGCGATCGACCAGAAGCTCTCCGAGCAGCTGACGGCGATCATGCATCACCAGGACTTCCAGAAGCTGGAAGGCACCTGGCGCGGCCTGCATCACCTGGTCAAGAACACCGAGACCAGCGCCACGCTGAAGATCCGCGTGCTCAATCAAACCAAGAAGGAACTGCACAAGGACCTCACCAAGGCCGTCGAGTTCGACCAGAGCCAGGTCTTCAAGAAGATCTATGAGAGCGAATTCGGCACCCCCGGCGGCGAACCCTATGGCGTGCTGATCGGCGACTACGAGTTCGGCAACGGCACCGAAGACCTCGAAGTCCTGCAGGGCATGTCGAATGTCGCCGCCGCGGCCTTCGCGCCCTTCATCGCCGCGGCGAGCCCCAAGATGTTCGGCCTCGAGAGCTTCACGGACCTCGCCAAGCCGCGCGATCTCGAGAAGATCTTCGAGAGCTCGGAATACATCAAGTGGCGCAGCTTCCGCGACAGCGAGGACAGCCGCTTCGTCTCGCTCGTCATGCCGCGCGTGCTCGCCCGCGTTCCCTACGGCTCGCAGGGCATCCAGATCGAGGAGTTCAAGTTCGAGGAAGCGCCGATCAGCGACAGCGGCGTCGTCAGCCCGATGACCCAGGACAAGTTCACCTGGATGAACGCGTCCTTCGCGCTCGGCGAGCGCCTGACCTCGGCCTTCTCGAAATATGGCTGGTGCGTGGCCGTTCGCGGCGCCGAGGGCGGCGGCAAGGTCGAGAACCTGCCGAGCTTCACTTTCACCAGCGACGACGGCGACGTCGACCAGCAGTGCCCGACCGAGATCGGCATCACCGATCGCCGCGAGGCCGAACTCTCCAAGCTCGGCTTCCTGCCGCTCTGCCACTACAAGAACACCGACTACGCCGTGTTCTTCGGTGCCCAGACCACGCAGAAGCCGAAGAAATACGACAAGCCGGATGCGACCGCCAATGCCGCGATCTCGGCCCGCCTGCCCTATATCATGGCGACGTCGCGCTTCTCGCACTACCTGAAGGTCATGGGCCGCGACAAGATCGGCTCCTTCATGGAAGTGAAGGATTGCGAGACCTGGCTCAACAACTGGATCCGCAACTATGTCAACGGCAATCCGGATGCCAGCGCCGAGATGAAGGCGCAGTATCCGCTCGCCGAAGCTACCGTCAGCGTCAAGGAAATCCCCGGTGCGCCGGGCTCCTACAACGCCGTCGCCTATCTCCGGCCCTGGCTGCAGATGGAAGAGCTCACGGCATCGATGCGGCTTGTCGCCCGCATCCCGCAGATGGGCTGATAGACGAGAATGGACGCGGCGAGCCTGGCGGTTGCCATCGACACGCCCCGGCGCCCGCCGCGTCCCGACCTGCGTTTGGATCTTCCGGCTGCGATATTCGCGACCGATCCCGGCAGTGCCGACCGGCTCGATTCCTTCCTCGCCGCCGAAAGCGTCGGCGAGGCGCTTCGTCTCTGGATGGGTGTTGCGGCCCAGCGCCTTGCGGCCCGTCCCGACGAGCTTGCGCTCCTTCTTTCGCGTGATATCGCCGCCATCGACGTGCTGCTGGGCGATCAGGTCGATGCCATCCTGCATGCGCCCGACTTCAAGCGCATCGAGGCGGCCTGGCGCGGTGTCGAGCTGCTGGTCGACGAGAAGGGCAGCGACGACCGCGTGCGGGTGCGGGTCTTCAATGCCAGCTGGAGCGAACTGACCCGCGACTTCGAGCGCTCGATCGAATTCGACCAGAGCGTCCTCTTCGCCAAGACCTATAACGAGGAATACGGCATGCCTGGTGGCCTTCCCTATGGCCTCCTCGTCTGCGACTACGCGGTACGCCACAAGGCGCCCGCCGGTCATTCCGGGCCCGTCACCGACGATGTCGGCGCGCTGCAGAGCCTCGCCCAGGTTGCTGCCGCCTCGTTTTCGCCCTGCGTCATCGGCGCGGCGCCCGAACTCTTCGGCCTCTCGACCTTTTCCGACATGTCCTATGTCCAGCGTCTCGACCAGAGCTTCAAGCTCGGCGAATACCATCGCTGGCACAAGCTCCGCGAGATGGAGGACAGCCGCTTCCTCGGCGTCGTCCTGCCCCGCATTCTGCTCCGCGACCGCTACCGCGACGACCCTGCCCGCCAGGACGGGTTCCGCTACGAAGAAGGCGGCAACGGTGTCGATTCCTGGCTCTGGGGCAATGCCGCCTTCGGTTTCGGCGCCGTGTCGATCCGCGCCTTCCGTGAGTGGGGCTGGTTTGCCGAAGTCTGCGGCGCGCGCCAGGACGAACTTGGCGGCATCGTCTCCAACCTGCCGGCACCGCGTTTCTCGACCGGCGAGTCCGTGGCCTTCCGTCGGCCGCTCGAGGTGGAACTGACCGACAAGAAGGAGCGCGCGCTCGAAGATCTCGGCTTCATCTCGGCGAGCCCCTGCAACTTCACCCGCTCGATCGTCTTTCTCGGTGCGCCGTCGCTGCACGCCCCGCCGCCCGGCGGCGAGGCGATCGTCGAGGCCAACGGCCGGCTGTCGGCGATGCTGAACTACATTATGTGTGTCAGTCGCTTCGCCCACTACGTGAAGGTCATGGCCCGGGAACGTCTCGGCGCCTACACGACCACCGAAGAGCTCGAACGCTATCTCGACAATTGGCTGCGCGAATACACGATCGGCAACAGCGATGCCGGCCCCGAACTCAAGGCGCGCCATCCGCTCGCTGGCGCGCGGCTGGAAATGAAGAACGCGCCTGGCCGGCCGGGCGCCATGACCTGCCTCATCCACCTGCAGCCGCATTTCCAGTTCGACCAGGTGATCTCGAATTTCTCGATGCGGACAGAGGTCCAGACGACGAGGGCGCGCTGATGGCTCGCCCCGCCCAGAAGGCTCCGCCGCGCCTTGCACTGTTCGACCGGCTCCTGCAGGGCGACAGCATCGAGACTGACCGCAGCCCCGAACGGGCGCAGCGGGAATTCCGCGAGTCCGTCCGGCGCGATCTCGAGATTCTCTTCAACACGCGGTCCCTGCATCTGCCGATCGACCCGCATCTGCAGGAGCTGCGTCAGTCGGTCCTGTCCTTTGGCCTTCCCGATCTTGTCGGGCGCCAGACCGCGACGCCGCAGCAGCAGCGCCAGTTCGAGCTCCTGCTCACAAGCACGATCGCCCGTTTCGAACCGCGCTTCAAGGATCTCACCGTGACGATCACGCCGGGCAACGATTTCGACCGCGTCCTGCGCTTCCAGATCCAGGCGGTGCTGGAGGCCGACAATATCAGCGAGGCCGTGACCTACCAGACATCTGTCGATCCGGTCTCCGGCGGCCTCGCGATCCGCGACGCCTGAGATCGGTGGGGCCGATCGCCTCTCGGCGGAATTCAGCGGCCGAGCGTCTCCACCACCAGCGCCGCGGCGGCAGCGCCGGAATTCTGCTGCTGGCCTGTGATGAGATTGCCGTCACGCAGCGCGAACGGCTTGAAGGCGCCGTTGACGATGAAATTGCTTCCCGCGATCTGCCGCGCCTCGTCCTCGATCCAGAAGGGCTGGATGCGGCGGCCGACGACAGAGTCGGCAAAGGCTTCCTCGCTGTTGGCAAAGCCAGTCCACGTCTTGCCCCGGACGAGGAGCTCGCCGGTCGACAACCGCGTCTTCAGAAGCACGCAGGTCGCGTGGCAAACGATCGCCACCACCTTGCCGGCCTCATAGGCCGCTGCGACGAAGGCGTGCAGCGCGCCGTCGTCGATCATCGTCACCATCGGCGACTGGCCGCCGACGAGGAAGATCGCATCGTAGCGGCCGAGGTCGACATCGGCCAGAGCAGGTGTGCCGGTGAGCAGCGCGGCGTGGCGCGGCGACCGCTTGAAGCCGAGCGACAGGATGTCGGACGCAGAATAGCCCGACGCGTCCTCCGGATCGGAATAGGCATCGGCCACGAGGTCCCCTCCCGCCGGGCTCGCAATATCGACTGCGTAGCCGGCCTCGACGAAGGTCCAGTAGGGATGGGTGAGCTCGGCCCACCAGAAGCCGATCGGCCAGCCTGTCGTCGGCGAGGTCGCGGGGTTGGCGGCGATGATGAGCACGCGCCGCTCCGTGTGGATGTCGATCGTTCCGGACATGGCTGTTCCTTTCGATGTCGATCGTCGGATCGACCAGAGGGAAGGGGAGTTGCGGGGCGGGCGCCTGTCAGCCGCTCGCCGGCGGCAGCGGATACCAGTCGGGCTTGGATTGTTCCCAGAGGTTGCGGATGATCGACCGGCCGGTCGGCCCCTCGATCAAGCCGGCGGAGACCAGCCAGCGGCCGGCTGCTACGATCTCTTTGAGTATGCGGGCGCCGCAGGTACCGCAAAAGGCGCGGCGCGCGGCCTCTGACGACGCGTACCAGACGAGCGCTTCTGCGCCCTCGACTGTGATCTCGGCCGCGGGCGCTGCGACGAAAGCGTTGAAATTGCCATGCATGCGGTGACAATCTTCGCAGTGGCAGGCCAGAATCCCGGCGGCGCTCGCCGGGAGCGAGAGCCTTATCCTGCCGCAGTGGCACCGCGCATTGATCCGGTCCGACATGGTCGTCCTCCTTGCTGGAATGTTCGTTTGCCGTTCAGCGCGCTGGCGCGACGGCTGCAAAGGCCCAGTCGCGGCCCTTGCCGCGCAGCAGGGCCTGGTTGATCCACACCATGCCGAAAGGTTCGAGCAGCCGGGCCCGTCTGAGGTCGCCGGCATCGAGCGCCTCGAAGCCGAGATCGGAGAGAATCCGACCCACCGCTGCCTTCGCCTCGGCGTCGTCCCCGGCCATCAGCTGGACCGGACGCTGCGCAAACCGCGTCGTATCCGCCATCACCTCGGCGCCGACCTGGTTCAGTGTCTTGACGACCCGCGCGCCCGGCAGCCAGGCCTGCACCGTCTCGCCGCCGCTGGTCGTATGACCGATCGCAAGGCCGAGCGCGCCCTCGATCATCGCCAGCGGATTCATGCAGTCGATGACGATCTTGCCGTTGAGATCGCCGAGCGCCCGGACGGCGCCTTCGGCCGCGTCCCAGGGCAGGGCCAGGATGACGACCTCGGCAGCGGCCGCCGCCGCCGCGGGCTGGTCGCACCGGCTGTCGGTCTCCTCCGCCAGGGCGGCGACCTCGGCCGCCGCGGGGTTTCGCGCGCCGAGCGTTACCGCATGGCCCTTGCCCTTGATGCCGCGGGCGATGGCGCTGCCCACCCGTCCTGTTCCGATAATCGCGATCCGCATCCGATGTCTCCTCGCCGCCGATACCGTCGGCCTCATGTCTTGCCGGCAAGGATAGATCCTGCCATCATGATGAAAAGCGAATTCGGCTCATGTCAGATTTAAGCATATCCGAACTCAGGAAGCTCGACCTTACCCTGCTTCTCGTGCTGCTCGGCCTGCTGCGGCACCGCAAGGCCACAGGCGTCGCCTCCGAGCTCGGCCTGACGCAATCGGCGATCAGCCAGTGTCTGAAGCGGCTGCGCGACATCTTCGGTGACCCGCTCTTCCTGCGCCGCCCGCATGGGATGGAGCCGACGGCCACGGCGCTGGCCCTGGAAGCACCTGTCCGGCAGGCGGTCGATACGCTGCGCGGCGCCCTGCGGGTGGCACGCGCCTTCAATCCGGCCGTTGCAGACGGCGTGATCCGGATTTCCGCGCTCGACAGCGAGCAGGCGGTGCTGGTGCCCGCGCTGTCGGCCCGCATCCGCGCCGCCGCGCCGCGGCTCCGCCTCTCGGTCCTGCCGCTCGCCCGCCGGGACGCCGTTCAGGCCCTGATCGATGGGAAGGCCGATATCGCGCTCGGCTTCCTCTGGGATGCGCCGGACGGGCTTATCGGCCGGCGGCTCTATGAGGAATCCTTCCTCGTGGTCGGGCGGAGGGCGGTGCTTCCGGATGCGCCCCGTATCACGCTCGATGCCTATTGCCGCGCCGATCATGTCCTCGTTTCACCCGGCGGCGACCTCAGGGGCATCGTCGACAGCACGCTCGAACGCCTCGGGCGTACGCGCCGCATCGTGCTCTCCATGCCGTCCTTCCTGCCGGCGCTCGCAGCCGTCGCCGCAGCCGACGCGCTTGCCACGGTCCCGGCGCGCATCGCCCGGACCTTTGCACCGGCAATGGGTCTGGTTCTCGCGGAGCCACCGATCGACGTGCGCCGCTTCCCCGTCTCGGTGTTCTGGCACCGTCGCAACGACGGTGACGGCCTGACCGCCTGGCTGGTCGAGCAGCTCTCTGCAGCCGTCGACTGACCGAAAAAGACGACGCGGCCCGAGGCTCGTTTTCGACGGAAGAAGACCCCTGGATACGCCCGTTCACGCGAAACCGGGCTCCCGCGAAGGATCCGATCTGTATTTCTGCCGGAAACGGGAGGACGGCGACGATTCTTCAGTCACTGCTAATTCCCACGTAATTCCAGTGGGTAAGACCAGATCTAGGGGTCTTTCGTTAACCTCTGCTAAACCATATGTGGCGAAGCTGAGACCTGTTGCCTCGCGGTAGTAGCGCGTCCGGGGGCTTCGATCGGAAGGGCGGGAGCGGATCAGCTCGTCGCACGGGCGCAGCCATGGTCCAGATCGGACAAGTGAACGCGGAGAGCCTCAGCCATCGGCGCCAACAGCCGATGCTGCGGCACTCGGCCCGACGACGCGCGATTGCTCCAGGCCGGCCTGCCTGTGTCGATACTTGCGAGATCCCTTGATGACCACTCCAGCCCAACAGCCCAAACCACGCGCCCTCTTCCGCTCCATCGGTGCGAAGATGCTGGCCATCCAGATCATTTCGGGTCTCTGCATCGCCACCGTCGTCGGAGGCGCCGGCTATTACGGCATGCGCAGCATGACCGCCTCCATGCAGTCGATCTATGACGACCGGGTGGTCCCGCTCCAGCAGCTCAAGCTGGTGGCCGACGCCTATGCCGTCAGCATCGTCGACACGACTCACAAGGTGCGTGCCGGCAAGCTGACCTTTGAAGAGGGTCTCGACAGCGTCGACAAGGCCACGACCGTCATTTCCGAGCAATGGTCGGCGTATCTGTCGACCACGCTGACCGAAGACGAGTCCAAGATCATCCAGTCTGTCAAGCAGGACATGCAGCGGTCGGACAAGGCGGTCGCCGAACTCAAGCACATCCTTGCCGCTCGCGACACCGTGGCGCTCGAGAACTTTGCCAAGAACGATCTCTACCCCGCCATCGATCCGACCTCGGGCGGCATATCCACGCTTTCGGAATACCAGCTCACCGCCGCCAGCCAGCTTCAGAAGGACGGACAGGCGCTCTTCGGCATGTTGACCTTGCTGATGCTCGGCGTCGCGATCACCATTACCCTCGCCGCCATCGCCGTTGTGGTTCTGATGACCGGTCGCATCAAGCGCAACATCGTGGCCGCCGTCGACCTCGCCAATGCTGTCGCGATCGGCGACCTTTCGGCCTCTGCCGAGGTCAACACCGCCGACGAGATCCGCGATCTTGTCGATGCTCTCAACGCCATGACGCACAATCTCAGGAGCACCGCCGACGTCGCCGACGAGATCGCCTCGGGCAATCTCGCGATCGATCCGAGGCCGCTTTCGGAAAAGGATACCCTGGGCATCGCGATGAAGGGCATGGTTGGCAATCTGCGGGCGACCGCCGAAGTCGCCGATCGGATCGCCAATGGTGACCTCACGGTCACGCCGAAGCCGCTCTCGGACAAGGACGTGCTGGGCATATCGCTCCAGACCATGGTCGAGCGCCTGCGAGGTGTCGTCTCCAACGCCGTTTCCGCCTCGATCAACGTGTCTTCCGGCAGTCAGCAGCTTTCGGCGAGCTCGGAACAGCTTTCCCAGGGTGCCACGGAGCAGGCCGCCGCGGCCGAGGAAGCCTCCGCCTCGATGGAGGAGATGGCAGCCAACATCAAGCAGAATGCCGACAACGCGGCCCAGACCGAGAAGATCGCCCGTCAGTCCGCCAGGGATGCCGAGAGCTCCGGCGAAGCCGTCGGCCGCGCCGTCAACGCCATGAAGACCATTGCCGGCAAGATCTCGATCGTCCAGGAGATCGCCCGCCAGACCGACCTTCTGGCGCTCAACGCGGCGGTCGAAGCGGCCCGCGCGGGTGAGCATGGCAAGGGCTTCGCCGTCGTCGCTTCCGAAGTCCGCAAGCTCGCCGAACGCAGCCAGGCCGCCGCCGCCGAAATCAGCGCGCTGTCGGGCGATACCGTCCAGGTCGCCACCGAAGCCGGCGAGATGCTCAATCGTCTGGTGCCCGATATCCGCAAGACCGCGGAACTGGTGTCGGAAATCTCCGCGGCCTGCCGCGAGCAGGACATCGGCGCCTCCCAGATCAACGAGGCGATCCAGCAGCTCGACCGCGTCACCCAGACCAATGCCGGCGCGTCCGAGGAAATGTCGGCGACCTCGGAGGAACTGGCGGCGCAGGCCGAAGAGCTGCAGAGTTCCATCGCCTTCTTCAAGGTCGAAAGCAGCAGCTTCCGCGCCAATCCGGCACCGGTGCGGCAGACCGGCCCGCGCCCGCAGGGTTTTGCCAAGGCGAAGCCGGCATCGTCGTCCTCCTCGTCGTCCTACCGGCTCGACAATTCCATCGGCGGCCAGCAGGCCCGACTGAAGGGCTTCGCTCTCGACATGTCGATGGGTGGTCCGGACGACGACGACGCCCACTTTCGCGAGACCGCCTGACCTCGAAGCCGGGGCGATAGGCACCCGTCCCGCGCGCATTCTCCGCATACGGAAGCCCGGACCGGCCTGAGCCGCGTGCCGGGCTTCGCCTTTCCGCGGCTGTTGCCATCCGGAAACCGCGCCGGCGTCTTCGCCGCAATGCGCCAAGAACCGAACACTCTTTGAGCCAGCGCAAAGACGGTCCCCGAGCTGCGCGCCAATGTCCGCCCGCAACATCACGCGGGAACGCATTGGAATGGCATCGGTCCGCCTCATCGTCTTGATCTGCATCAGCCTCCTGGCGGCGCTGCCCGCCGAGGCAGCTTCTGTGCTGGGCAAGTATCTCCCCTCGGTCGCCGCATCCGACTTCGTTCCGGGCGCTGATGGCTTCGGGCCGATCCGGTCGGACATTGCCGTCGCACCGGTTCTCAAGGGCAAGGAGACGGTGGCGTGGATCTTCGCCACGTCGGATTTCGTCGGCACGACAGGCTATTCCGGCAAGCCGATCCACACTCTGGTCGCCGTCGACCTGTCGGCCAAGATCGTCGGCGTGAAGCTCGTCAAGCATTCCGAGCCCATTGTGCTGATCGGCATCCCCGAAGCCAAGGTCAAGGCGCTGGTCGCCAGCTATTCGGGCCTCGATCTCGTCGTCGAGGCGAAGTCGGGCGGCACCGCCCACAAGGTCGACATCATCTCCGGCGCGACGGTCACTGTCATGGTGATCGACGACTCGATCATCCGCTCGGCGCTCAAGGTCGCCCGCGCGCTTGGCCTCGGAGGCCTCGCGCCGGAAGCGGCGGACACCGGTCCGCGCTTCGAGATCGACCCTGCCGCAGCGAAGCCCGCCGACTGGGCCCAGGCAGAGGGCGACGGCACGCTGCGCCGCCTTTCGCTCGACGTCGGCCAGGTCAATGCCGCCTTCGCGGAGCATCCGGACGCGCGGGCCCGCGACCGCGCGCTGCCCGACCCGCCGCAGACCACCTTCATCGACATGAACGTCGCGCTCGTCTCCGTACCCGCCATCGGCGAAGGCCTGCTCGGCCCCGCCGAGGACACCAATCTCCGCGGCTGGCTCGGCAAGGGCGACCACGCCATCGCCGTCATGGCCCGCGGGCTCTATTCCTACAAGGGCTCCGGCTATGTGCGCGGCGGCATCTTCGACCGCATCGTGCTGATCCAGGACGACGTCTCCGTCCGCTTCCACGACCGCGACCACCATCGTCTCGGCGGCATCGCGCTCCGCGGCGCTCCCGAATTCACCGAGACGGACCTCTTCCGGATCCCCGCCGCCTCGGGTTTCGATCCTGCCAAGCCCTTCCGGATCCAGCTTCTCGCCCAGCGCGAGGTCGCGCCGATCGAGAAGATCTTCCACACCTTCGATCTCGGCTACCAGCTGCCGCAGAAATATCTCCGCGCCGTGGCCCCCGTCGCCGCCCCCGCGGTCGTTGCCGCCGCCGACAAGGACGAGGGTGCCGCCCAGGCCGAACTCTGGAAGCGCATCTGGCAGGATTCCCGGATCAAGATCCTCGCACTGGCCGCCATGCTTTTCGTCCTGACCGCAGCCTTCTTCTTCCAGACCTGGGTCACCCGCAGCGACCGCGCCTTCTACATCTTCCGCATGACTTTCCTGGTCGCGACCCTCTTCTTCCTCGGCTGGTATGCCAATGCCCAGCTCTCGGTCGTCAACCTGATGGCGCTGTTCGGCAGCCTGGTGAACGGCTTCAGCTGGCAGGCCTTCCTGCTCGATCCGCTGACCTTCATCCTGTGGTTCGCGGTGGCCGCCGCCCTGCTCTTCTGGGGCCGCGGCGCCTATTGCGGCTGGCTCTGCCCCTTCGGCGCCCTGCAGGAGATCACCAACCACATCGCCCGCAAGCTCCGCGTGCCGCAATGGACCCTGCCCTGGGGTCTGCACGAGCGGCTCTGGCCGGTGAAATACATGATCTTCCTCGGCCTTTTCGGCGCCTCGCTCGTCAGCGTCGAACAGGCGGAACATCTCGCCGAGATCGAGCCGTTCAAGACCGCGATCATCCTGAAATTCGTCCGCGCCTGGCCCTTCGTCGCCTATGCCGTGGCGCTCTTGGCGGCCGGCCTCTTCGTCGAGCGCTTCTACTGCCGCTATCTCTGCCCGCTCGGCGCGGCGCTGGCGATCCCCGCCCGGATGCGCATGTTCGACTGGCTGAAGCGCTACCATGAATGCGGCCATCCCTGCCAGACCTGCGCCCACGAGTGCCCGGTCCAGGCCATCCATCCGACCGGCGAGATCAACCCGAACGAATGCATCAACTGCCTGCATTGCCAGGTGCTCTACCAGTCCGAATCCGTCTGCCCCGTGGTGATCAAGAAGATGAAGTCCCGCGCGAAGCTGGCGGCGAGTCCGGGGGGAACCCCGATCCACATCAACGCAGCCAAAGCACAGTCCTAGGAGGGACCACGATGGAAACCAAGGAAACCAAAGGCTTCAGTCGCCGGGCGCTGTTCGGCGCCACGGCGGGAACGGCAGTCCTCGCCGGCACCATGACGCCGGCCATGCTCGGCCTTGGCGCCGCGACTTTCGCAACGCCCGCCCGCGCCGCCGAAGGCGGCGACGGTTCGGTCGCACCCGGCAAGCTCGACAGCTACTACGGCTTCTGGTCGTCGGGCCAGAGCGGCGAGATGCGCATCCTCGGCATCCCCTCCATGCGCGAGCTGATGCGGGTGCCGGTGTTCAACCGCTGCTCGGCCACCGGCTGGGGCCTGACCAACGAGAGCGTCCGCATCCACCAGCGCACGATGTCGGAGAAGACGAAGAAGCAGCTCGCCGCCAACGGCAAGAAGATCCACGACAATGGCGACCTGCACCATGTCCACATGTCCTTCACCGAGGGCAAGTATGACGGCCGCTATCTCTTCATGAACGACAAGGCCAATACCCGCGTCGCCCGCGTCCGCTGCGACGTGATGAAGCCGGATGCGATCCTGGAAATCCCGAACGCCAAGGGCATCCATGGCATGCGCCCGCAGAAATGGCCGAAGACCAACTACGTCTTCTGCAACGGCGAGGACGAGGCGCCGCTCGTCAACGACGGTTCCACCATGAAGGACGTCTCGACCTATGTGAACATCTTCACCGCCGTCGATGCCGAGAAGTGGGATGTCGCCTGGCAGGTGCAGGTCTCGGGCAATCTCGACAACTGCGACGCCGACTACGAAGGCAAGTGGGCCTTTTCGACGAGCTATAATTCCGAGATGGGCATGACGCTCGAAGAGATGACCAAGTCCGAGATGGACCACGTCGTCGTCTTCAACCTGATCGAGATCGAGAAGGCCATCGCCGCCGGCCAGTACAAGGAGGTCAACGGCGTCAAGGTGCTCGACGGGCGCAAAGAGGCGAAGTCCCTCTTCACCCGCTATATCCCGATCGCCAACAACCCGCATGGCTGCAACATGGCACCGGACAGGAAGCATCTCTGCATCGGTGGCAAGCTGTCGCCGACCGTCACCGTGCTCGACGTCACCGTGCTCGACGCGCTCTTCTATGACAATGCCGAGCCGCGCAGCGCCGTCGTCGCCGAGCCGGAACTGGGCCTCGGCCCGCTTCACACCGCCTTCGACGGCCGCGGCAACGCCTATACGTCGCTCTTTCTCGACAGCCAGGTGGTGAAGTGGAACATCGAGGATGCGGTCAAGGCCTATGCCGGGGAGAAGATCAACCCGATCAAGGACAAGCTCGACGTCCAGTACCAGCCCGGCCATCTCAAGACCGTGATGGGCGAGACGCTCGATGCCTCCAGCGACTGGCTGGTCTGCCTCTGCAAGTTCTCCAAGGACCGCTTCCTCAATGTCGGCCCGCTGAAGCCGGAGAACGACCAGCTGATCGACATTTCCGGCGACAAGATGAAGCTCGTGCATGACGGTCCGAACTTCGCCGAGCCGCATGACGCGATCGCGGTCGCGCCCTCCATCCTGCCGAATATCCGTTCGGTCTGGGACCGCCAGGACAAGATGTGGGCGGAGACGCGCAAGCAGGCCGAGGCGGACGGGGTCAATATCGACGACTGGACCGACAAGATCGTTCGCGACGGCAACAAGGTCCGTGTCTACATGACCTCGGTCGCTCCGGCCTACAGCCTTGAGAGCTTCACCGTGAAGGAAGGCGACGAAGTCACGGTCATCGTCACCAATCTCGACGAGATCGACGACCTGACGCACGGCTTCACCATGGGCAACCACGGTGTGGCCATGGAAATCGGTCCGCAACAGACGAGCTCGGTGACCTTCGTGGCCGCCAATCCCGGGGTCTACTGGTACTATTGCCAATGGTTCTGCCACGCGCTGCACATGGAAATGCGCGGCCGCATGTTCGTCGAGCCGAAGGCGGCCTGATGATGCGGCGCGTTCTCCTTCTCGTCGGACTGCTCTTCGCCGCGCCGCTCGGCGCGGCGGAGCGTGCCGTGCTGCCGGGTAGGGGCACGCTTGCCGCGGCGATCGCCGGCGCATCGCCCGGCGATATCCTCACGCTATCGGACGGGGCCTACCAGGGCCCCGTCACCGTCGACCGCCCGCTCACGATCAACGGCCCGCGCGGCGCGGTCGTGGATGGCGAGAAGCATGGTACCGTGATCACCCTCACCGCGCCGGATGTGACGCTGGCGGGCTTCACCGTCACCGGCTCCGGCCGGATCAACCAGGACCTCGACGCCGGCGTGAAGATCGTCAAGGGCGCCGACCGTGCCCGCGTCCAGCATCTGCTGGTTACGGGCAACATGCATGGCATCGACGTCCATGGCGGCCACGACAGCCGGATCCTCGACAACGAGATCGTGGGCACGCAGGAGTCGCACATGATCGATCGCGGCAACGGCATCTATGTCTGGAACAGCCCCGGCACACATCTCGAGCGCAATGCGATCCGCTACGGCCGCGACGGCATCTTCTCCAATACCGGCTCCAACAACGTCTTCCGCGACAATGTCATGCGCGACCTGCGCTTCGCCGTGCATTTCATGTACACGCGCAACACGGAGGTCTCCGGCAACATCTCGATCGGCAACCATCTCGGCTTCGCGATCATGTTCTCCGATCGCGCCAAGATCCGGAACAATCTCAGCCTCGGCGACCGCGACCACGGCCTGATGCTGAACTATTCCAACAACGCCGATGTGACCGGCAATCTCGTGCGCGGCGGTGCCGAGAAGTGCCTGTTCATCTACAATGCCCACAAGAACCTGATCTGGAACAACCGCTTCGAAGGCTGCGGCATCGGCATCCACTTCACCGCGGGATCGGAGAAGAACGTCCTCACCGACAATGCCTTCATCGGCAATCGCGAGCAGGTGCGCTATGTCGGAACCCGCAACATGGAATGGAGCCACAGAGGCCGCGGCAATTACTGGTCGGATCATCCCGCCTTCGATCTCAATGGCGACGGCATTGCCGACAGCTTCTACCGTCCCAACGACCTCATGGACCAGATCCTCTGGTCCCAGCCGGCGGCGAGTCTCCTGATCGGCTCCCCTGCCGTCCAGCTCGTGCGCTGGAGCCAGCGGGACTTTCCCGCGACCCTTCCCGGCGGCGTCCGCGACAGCGCGCCGCTGATGAGCCCCCTGACCATTGCCGTCCCGCCCGCCATCGCCGCCGCCGAAGCGGCGGTCGCCGGCCGCTGGACCGAGGAGAACAGAGATGACGCCGGCACTGACGATCTCTCGTCTCACTAAACGCTTTCAATCCGTCGAGGCCCTGAAATCGGTCTCGCTGTCACTGGAGCCCGGCCGCCGCGCCGCCCTCCTCGGCCATAACGGTGCGGGCAAGTCGACGATGATGAAGATCGTCCTCGGCCTCATCCCGCATGATGCCGGCGAGGTTCTGGTCTGCGGCAGCCGACCCGGCTCGGCTGCCGCACGGGGTCAGGTCGCCTACCTGCCCGAGAACACCGCCTTCCACCCGGCGCTGACGGGCGAGGAGCAACTGCGCCACTATCTCGCGCTTCGCGGCGAGAACCCGCGGCAGGCGCTCGACCTTCTCGGCCGCGTCGGTCTCGGCCATGCCGCCCGTCGGCGCATCGGCACCTATTCCAAGGGCATGCGCCAGCGCGTCGGCCTTGCCCAGACCCTGATCGGACGGCCGCGTCTGCTGGTGCTCGACGAGCCGACATCGGGCCTCGACCCCGTGTCGCGGCGCGATTTCTACGACCTGCTCGACGACCTCGCCGCCGACGGCACGGCAATCCTGCTCTCCTCGCATGTCCTGACCGAGGTGGAGGCTCGCACCGACAACATTCTCATCTTGTCGGGCGGGCAGCTCGTCGCGGAGGGCACGCTCGGCGACCTGCGCAGCCGTGCCGCGCTTCCGATCTCCCTCGTCGTGCGGCCGGCGCCGGGCCGGTCGGCGGAACTGAGTGCCGCCTTCCCGCATGGCACGCTCGGCGACGACGGGGTCCTGCGCCTGCACTGCCCGCAATCCGGCAAGCTGCCGCTTCTCGCGGCCATCGCCGCGCTGGGCGATCGCGTTGCCGACATCGACGTCATTCCGCCGAGCCTGGAGGACATCTACAGCCATTTCAGCCGGAGGGACGGCCAATGAGACGCATTCTTGCCACGGCGCGATCGGAGTTCCTGATCGCGCTCCGCAACCGCTGGGTCTCGATTGCGACGGGTATGATGGTGCTCTTCGCCCTCGTTCTCGCCGCCGCCGGAGCCGCACCGACCGGTGATGTCGGCGTCGACCGGCTGTCGGTCACCGTCGCCTCGCTCACCTCGCTTGCCGTCTATCTCGTGCCGCTGCTGGCGCTCTTGATGAGCTTCGATGCCGTGGCCGGCGAAGTGGAGCGGGGGACCCTTCCGCTCCTCCTCACCTATCCGGTCTCGCGGCTCGAAATCCTGCTCGGCAAGCTCCTGGCGCATCTTGCCATTCTCGCCCTCGCCGTCGGGTTGGGCTATGGCGCGGCGGCGGCCGTCTCCGTCTGGTCCGACCCTGCCGCCCTTGCCGGGCTCCCCTCGCTCTGGCGGCTTTTCTGGACGTCCGTGGCGCTCGGTGCGACCTTTCTCGGCGCGGGCTATGCGCTCTCGGCGCTTGCCCGGCGTCCTTCGGGAGCGGCGGGGCTCGCGGTCGCGCTCTGGCTCGTCGCCGTGGTCCTCTACGACCTCGCGCTGCTGGCGATGATCGTCGCCGATGGCGGCGGTCCGCTCACCACCCATGTCCTGCCGGTCGCGCTGCTTGCCAGCCCCGCCGACGCCTTCCGCGTCTTCAATCTCTCCGCCGCCTCTGCCGTGGCCGCGGCCGGCGGCATCGGCGGAGCGGCCAAGGCCATTCCGCTCTGGCAGTCCGCCACCTCGATCCTGCTCTGGCCGGTTGCCGCGCTCGCGCTCGCGACCTTGGCCTTCCGAAAGGTATCGCCATGATCCGCCATGTCTGCCTCATGCTCGTCGTGGCACTTCTCGCGCTGTCTGCCGGCTGCGACGACAAGGCCCCGCAGTCGATCGCTCCCCAGGAACTCACCGCCGAGACACTCGGCCACTATTGCCAGATGAACCTGCTGGAGCATCCCGGTCCGAAGGTGCAGCTCTTCCTTGAGGGCAATCCGGCGCCGCTGTTCTTCAGCCAGGTGCGCGACGCTATCGCCTATAGTCGCGGCCCCGAGCAGATCGCCCCCATCGTCGCCGTCTATGTCAACGACATGGGTGCCCCAGGCGCCACCTGGGACGAGCCCGGCAAGGGCAACTGGATACCGGCCGACCAGGCCTTCTACGTCCTCGGCTCGACGCGAGAGGGCGGTATGGGGGCGCCGGAGGCGGTGCCCTTCGGCAGCCGCGGCCAGGCCGAGGACTTCGCCCGGAGAGAGGGCGGCCGGGTGCTGCGCCTGAGCGACATCACCGACGACATGGTGCTCGCACCCGTCGAGACCTCCGCTGAAACGACGGTCCGCACCGCGGCCGACGCCGCCGAGCCGGCTGATGCCGGCGATGCGGATTTCGCCCGGCGCCTCGAAGCTCTGCCTCGCTCTCCCGGAGAATGACCATGACCGACCCGATCTCTCCCAGCGCAATTCTGACCCGCCGCCGCCTGATTGCCATCTCCGCCGCCTTCGTGGGCGGCGGCGCGGTCGCCGCCAAAGCCGGCCTTTCGACCGGCAGCAGGACAGGCAAGGCGGCCGGCCCGGCCAGGCTCTGGACCGGCCAGGCGCTCGGCGCGCGCGCCTCGATCCGGCTCGTCCATCCCGATGCCGACGCCGTCGCCCGACGCGTCGCGGCGGAAATCGACCGCCTCGAAGACATCCTCAGCCTTTACCGTCCCGACAGCGCCCTCTGCAGGTTGAACCGGACCGGCAGCCTCGATGCTCCGCCCTTCGAGCTTCTCGACTGCCTGTCGCTGGCTGGCCTCGTCCATCGCGAGAGCGGGGGTCGCTTCGACGCGTCGATCCAGCCGCTCTGGGCGCTCTGGGCGCAGAATGCGGCGGCGGGCAGGGGGCCGGGCCGGCAGGCACTGGCGGAGACCCTCGCGCGGACCGGCTGGTCGCGCGTCGCCTATGATGCGGGCCGGGCGACCCTCGCCTCCGGCATGGCGCTGACGCTGAACGGCATCGGCCAGGGCTATGTCGCCGACCGCGTCGCCGCGCTGCTCGAAGCCGAACGGCTGACCGACATCCTCGTCGACACCGGCGAGCTGCGGGCGCTGGGCGGGCTGCCGGGCGCTGCCATAGACCCCGCCACCGGCTGGCCCGTCCGGCTCGAAAGCGGCGGCCGCGTCTCGCTTCGCCAGAGGGCGCTTGCGACCTCGGCGCCACTGGGCACGACCTTCGACGAAGCCGGCCAGCACGGCCATATTCTCGACCCCGCGACCGGCATGCCGGCGGCGCTTCGATGGCGGAGCGTCTCCGTCTCGGCGCCGAGCGCGGCCATCGCCGATGCGCTCGCCACGGCCGCCTGCCTGATGCCCGACAGACCGGCCATCGAGGCGATGATCGGCCGCTTCGACGGTGCGAGGCTCGAAGCCCTGGCCTGACATCCGCCGCCCGCGGGCCCGTCCCGCCGCGGCTTATCCACGGCGGGAGCTAACACGCGCATGGTGTAATGGCGGCGGACAGCACCGCAGTGCCGGTGGGAGCAGATTTTACGAACGAAGGGCTTATCGGCGACAGGCTTGCATGTCCCGGCAGGCAAAGGCGACATCAAAGGGGGCTGGACAGCAAGCGGATGGCGGATCAGCCGAAGCTGGATGCGAACATTCTCCTCGTGTGTGCAGGCCCCGGATCGTACGCGCGAGGAGCGGTGAGAAGAAAGATCTGCCATTCTGTCGAAATCGCTCCCCCTCTCGCGTCATTGCAGTGAGAGAGCGCCTGTCGCGCTTCTCTGGCACGCGAGGAGCAACACAATGTGCAAGACACTCAGTATCGCAATGGCGACCGCATTGTTTGCCGGCTCAGCCGGCATTGCGGTGACGCAGGAAAGTTTCGGAGGACGTGATCAACTCGAGCGCCTGTCCGGCGTCTATGCCAGTTCGGCTCCCGAGCAATGGTATGGCGGCTTCGGCACTCGCCGTTTCTCGTTCGATCGTGGCAAATGGAGCCTCGTGTTTACGCATGCGCTCGATGCGGGCATGCAGAACCGGACCTTCCAGTTCCGCACCGAAGGACCTTACCAGATCGGCGCGGCGTCAAGCGCGGTCCCCGGCGCGTTCGATGCGATCTTTTTCGAAGACGTGAAATACGTCACTCTCTTGACGGGCGACGTCAACATCATCAACGCCTTCGGATTCGCCGGTTGCGGCCTCAAGGTCAATGTCGAGGTCGATATCTCGAAGACAGGATGCGCTGGCTGGAAGCCGGTTGCCGAGTGCCGTGAAGATCATGATCTGCTGGCGATCAGCGCGGCGGGGCTTCAGTTCGGCGTGCGGCCGCGCGACAACAATATGTGCTCGGCCGATCGGCGCCCGACGGCGCTGCTTCAGCCCGTCATCCGGCAGTGAAGGAGGCAATGATGCAGTTCGCTATCTTCAACTATGTCCAGCCGCGCAACTTTGCCGACAAACGTCCGGAAAATGATCCCGACGGGCCCGCCTGGGGTGCTTACACGAAGGCGCTGATCGAGGCCGGTGTGATGGTGAGCGGGGCGGCGCTCAAGCCCTCGCACACGGCTACCACGCTGCGCATCGCCGACGGGCGTCGTGATCTCCATGACGGCCCGTACGCAGAGACAAAAGAACAGCTTGGTGGCTTCTACATCATCGATGTTCCTGATCTCGATGCAGCGCTCGCATGGGCCGCGCGCAACCCGGCCGCCTCGACCGGAGCCGTCGAGGTCCGCCCGATCATGCAAGGGTGATGAATGAGCCATGAGGCGGCCAGCAAGGCGGCGGAACGGATCGCCCGTCTAAGCTACGGGAAGCTCGTCGCCATGCTGGCCGTTCGCTCCAGGGATATCGCTGGCGCGGAAGATGCCCTCGGCGAGGCGCTGCTCCGCGCCATCACGGATTGGTCGCGCTTCGGCGTGCCCGCCAATCCCGAAGCTTGGCTGGTCACGGTCGCGCGCCGCATCGACGCCGATCGATGGCGTCGGGCGGTGACGGCCGCGCATGGCGCGGAGCGATCGCTCCTTCTGGAAGACGAGCGCCTGGCGACGGAGGATTTCGAAATCCCGGACGATCGGCTCCGGCTGATGCTGGTCTGCGCGCATCCGGCCATTGATCCTCATATGCATACACCGCTGATGTTGCAGGCCGTGCTGGGGATCGACGCCCGGCGGATCGCGTCTGCATTCCTTGTTTCGCCGGCGACCATGGGGCAGCGCCTGTCTCGCGCCAAAGCCAGGATTGCTGAAGCAGGCATCCGGTTCGAACTTCCAGACCGTTCGGACCTGCCAAGAAGAAGTGACGCGGTACTCGCGGCGATCTATGCGGCCTATTCGCTCGGTTGGGATCTGGCCTTCATTGACGCCGCGCGCAGCCTTGATCTCGTCAAAGAAGCGATCTGGCTGGCCAGGCTGCTCATCGAGCTTGAGCCTGGGAATTCAGAGGCCCACGCCCTGCTTGCGCTTGTCATGTTCGCTGAAGCGCGGCGCGCTGCGCGGCGCGATCCGTCGACTGGCGGGTTCGTGCCGCTCTCCGAACAGGGCACGAGCTTTTGGGACCTCGCAATGATCGCGGAAGCCGAACATGCACTTCGCGTCGCCGGGGAACTCGGAACGAGCGGCCGCTTTGGTTTTGAGGCCGCCATTCAGGCGGTGCATTCCGCTCGTCGGCTGACTGGCACCACTAATTGGATCGCCATCGAGCATCTCTATCGTGGGCTTCTGCTGGTATCGCCGACGATCGGCGCGCACATCGGTCATGCGGTTTCGGTCGCGGAGATCGGTAGCGTCGTGTCCGCCTTGGCGCATCTCGACGCGCTCCCTGAAGAGCTCACCTCCAGGCATCAGCCCTACTGGGTTGCGCGAGCGCACCTGATGGCTATAGCTGGCGACATCGGCGGCGCGACGCAAGCCTACGAAAAGGCGATCGGCCTCACCGAAGATGTCGCTTCCCGTCGATTTCTCATTGCCCGAAAAGCACAATCCTGGGACCGTACAAGTCGCAACGGCCAGATTTCTGCGCATCCAATCGCAGTTGTGCGAGAACTCTGAGTAGTGGCGGACAGAGAGGGATTCGAACCCTCGGTACGCTTTCACGTACACACGCGTTCCAGGCGTGCGCCTTCAACCACTCGGCCACCTGTCCATCGGAGAGCGATGCGGGCGCGGTCGGCAGGCGACGCATCCGGGCTTCCGGGCGCGGATATATACCGAGCTTTCCGCCCATAGCAAGCCTGTCGTGACGGTTTTTTGAAGCCAGTGATGGCGGTGCAGCCCGTGCGGCGAGCGCGTTCTCCGGCGAGCAGGCGGCGCGGAAGGGGTTTCTGTCGTTGCGGCGAAACATTGAAACGCTTTCTTCGTGCTTCTATGTGATCTCTGAGTTCAGGCAGGGCCCGCCTCGACGGTCCCGGGAGAGAGTGGCATGCGTTTCCTGTTGCGTTTCCTCAGTCTGCTGATGCTGGTTGCCGCCGTCATGACCGGGATCATCGATTCCATTCAGTCCGTCGCCAGCCAGGCCGTGGTCATCATGCCGTTCGGCGCGGCGATCTTCACCGTCAACCCGGACATCCTTGCCGCCGCCGAGACCTACTCGCTGGCCCATTTGCCGCCCGTCGTCTGGAACGGTTTCGTCGAATGGCTGCTGCTGCAGCCCGCCTTCGCGGTCTTTCTGGCGCTCTCGCTGATCTTCTGGACGCTCGGTTACAGGCGCGAACCGGTTGCCGGCCGTTCCCTCGCTTGAGGGTGTCAAGCTGTTGAATTGGCGAGCTTTCGCGCCCCCGACCGGTTATTTTTACCAATTGAAAAATTTTTGGTGAATTTTTTCTTTGGCCATGCAAGGATGACCTTCAGCCGGGTCTCGGGAGGCATGAGGCCGGTCGCAAGTCGCGTGGCGCGCTTACGCCTTGGGGAAGGCGTGCCCGGGCTTGACCAAAGAACGTGTTGGCAAAAAAACAGGGCTAAACAATGAAAAAAATTCTTCTGACACTGATGGCGACTGCATCCATGGCCGCATCGGCCTGGGCCGCCGACGTCAAGCCGGCGATCATTTACGACCTGGGCGGCAAGTTCGACAAGTCGTTCAACGAAGCGGCCTTCAATGGCGCCGAGAAGTTCAAGGCCGACACCGGTATTGAATACCGTGAATTCGAGATCGCCAACGACGCCCAGCGCGAGCAGGCGCTGCGCAAGTTCGCCGGCGACGGCAACAACCCGATCGTCGTGGCGGGCTTCTCCTGGGCGGCGGCGCTCGAAAAGGTGGCGGCGGAATATCCCGACACCAAGTTCGCGATCATTGACATGGTCGTGGCCGGCAAGCCCAACATCAAGTCGATCGTCTTCAAGGAACAGGAAGGTTCCTACCTCGCCGGCATCATGGCGGGTCTCGCGGCCAAGTCCGACAAGGTCGGCTTCGTCGGCGGCATGGACATCCCGCTGATCCACAAATTCGCCTGTGGCTATGTCGGCGGCGTGAAGTCGGTGAAGCCGAATGCCGAGGTCTTCCAGGCCTATACCGGCACCGACTACACGGCATGGAACGATCCGGTGAAGGGCGGCGAAATCGCCAAGTCGCAGATCGCCCAGGGCGCTGACGTCGTCTATCACGCTGCCGGTGGTACCGGCGTGGGCGTGCTCCAGGCCGCCGCCGAAGCCAACAAGCTCGGCATCGGCGTCGACTCCAACCAGAACGGCCTGCAGCCGGGCAAGGTGCTGACCTCGATGCTCAAGCGCGTTGACGTCGCCGTGTACAACTCGTTCATGGATGCCAAGAACGACAAGTTCGTCGCCGACATCCAGAATCTCGGCGTCAAGGAAGATGGCGTCGGCGTTGCGCTCGACGACAACAACAAGCCGCTGGTCACCCCGGAAATGACGGCTGCCGTCGACAAGGCCAAGGCCGACATCATTGCAGGCACGCTGCAGGTGCACGACTACATGACCGACGAGAAGTGCCCCTACTGAGGCCGCTCGACATCTTGGCCCGTGCCACCCCTCCGGGTGGCGCGGGCATTGCATATCCGGGGATGGCCTGTCCGCGGGCCGGCGGATAGGGCGGCTGGGCGTCGGGACTTGGAGCCTCAGGAGCTGGGGCTTCAGTAGTGCGGTGGCGGGGTGATCGCAGGCGCTTCGAGACTCGCCTCTTCGAGCGCCGAAAAGCGGTCGGCGAGCCGTTCGAGCTTCTTCTGCAGCTGGTCGACGACGCTCCACTGGTTCGCGAGTTCGGTGGACAGCTCGTCGATGACGAGCGTCTGGTGCGCAGCCAGTTCCTCGAGCTTCGTGATCCGCTCACTGAGGTCGTCCTCGGCGGCATTCATCGGCACAGTCCTCGGTCTTTCTCGTCGAAGGTGCTGGACATCGCGTCCATTACCTTGAACTCTCATTCTGCCGCGCCGCCGGGGGGCTGGCGCCGAAAGCGTTGTGATCAGTCATGAGCGAACTCGCGATCGAACTCAAGGGCATCGACAAGAGCTTCGGCCCCGTCCATGCCAACAAGTCCATCGACCTCAGGGTCAGGAAGGGCACCATCCACGGGATCATCGGCGAGAACGGCGCCGGCAAGTCGACGCTGATGTCGATCCTCTACGGCTTCTACCAGGCCGATGCGGGCGAGATCCATGTCGGCGGTCGCAAGGTCGACATCAAGGACCCCTCCACCGCCATCGGCTCGGGCATCGGCATGGTCCACCAGCATTTCATGCTGGTCGAGAACTTCACCGTGCTCGAGAACATCATGCTCGGCGCCGAGGACAGTCCTATCCTCAACAAGGGCATCGTCAAGGCCCGGGCCGAACTCAAGCGGCTCGAGGACGAATATGAGATGGAGGTCGATCCCGACGCGCTGATCGAGGAACTGCCTGTCGGCATCCAGCAGCGTGTGGAAATCCTCAAAGCGCTGTTCCGCGGCGCCGAGATCCTGATCCTCGACGAACCGACCGGTGTGCTGACGCCGGCCGAGGCCGACCACCTGTTCCGCATCCTCCGCCAGCTCAAGGACCAGGGCAAGACCGTCATCCTCATCACCCACAAGCTGCGCGAGATCATGGCGATCACCGAC